>Ga0209153_1000088_pt1 | contig 46217 bp, 36 predicted proteins | sample GraSoiAngelo_120_FD_185877 | JGI IMG/M metagenome (GOLD analysis project Ga0209153, IMG submission 185877) | Grasslands soil microbial communities from the Angelo Coastal Reserve, California, USA - 14_0919_09_20cm (SPAdes) (version 2) | ecosystem: Environmental > Terrestrial > Soil > Grasslands ... | reverse complement strand
ATACAAAATTACCAGTAACAGCTGGGAGTACACAGGTGACGGGCACGCTCTCGCATATCACGCGGGAGCGTCGTTGATGGACATGGAGTTCGTACAGTTCCACCCTACAGGAATGATCTGGCCCCCAAGCGTTCGCGGCATTCTGGTCACGGAAGGAGTGCGAGGCGAAGGAGGAGTACTGCGGAACAAAGACGGCCGCCGGTTTATGTTTGACGACATTCCCCCCGCCTACGCCAATCAAACTTCCAATACGGAGGAAGAGGGCTGGCGCTACACGCAAGGCGACAAAAACGCCCGCCGTCCTCCGGAGCTGCTTACCCGGGATCACGTGGCCCGCTGCATCCGGCGAGAGGTAAGGGAAGGGCGCGGCAGTCCCCATGGCGGTGTGTTCCTGGATATCGCGTGGATTAGGGATCGCATTCCGAACGCTGCCGAGCACATCAAGAAGAAACTTCCCAGCATGTATCACCAATTTAAGCAACTCGCAGACATTGACATCACGGTAGAACCAATGGAAGTGGGGCCCACCACGCACTACATGATGGGTGGTGTCCGCGTTGATCCCGATTCGCAAATGTCCGATGTCCCCGGACTGTTCGCCGCAGGGGAATGTGGCGCGGGACTGCACGGGGCGAACAGACTCGGCGGGAATTCACTGTCGGACCTGCTGGTTTTCGGGAAACGCGCGGGCCAATACGCCGCTTGTTTTGCCAAAGAAAACTCCTTCGGCACCATCCATTCGAGTGAAGTTGCCGAGGCGGAAAAACAAACGCTGGCACCGTTTGAACATAATGGCACCGAGGGGCCTTATGCGGTTCAGCAGGCCTTGCAGGACATGATGCAAGACCTGGTAGGTATCGTTCGTCAGGAAAAGGAGATGTTGCTGGCCCTCGATCGCATTCAGGAGTTCAAGGCGCGTGCCGAGCGTGTCGGGGTCACCGGCAATCGCGAATACAACCCCGGATGGCATACGGCCATCGACCTGAACAACCTGCTCACCGTCTCGGAAATGGTGACGAGAGCTGCTCTCGAGCGAAAAGAAAGTCGGGGAGCGCATTTCCGTGATGATTTTCCCGGTAAGGACGACAAGTTCAGCTCGCTCAATATTGTTGTCCGCAAGGGCCCCGCCGGCGAGATGCAGATCCGGCGCGAACCCATCCCGGAGATGCCGCTGGAGCTTAAGCAGATCATCGAGGAGATGAAGTGATGTCCACGGCTACGTTCCGAATATGGCGCGGCGCAAAAGGCGCGGGAAAGTTTCAGGACTATACCACCGAAGTATCCTCCGGAATGGTGGTGCTCGACGCCGTTCACCGGATCCAGGCCGAGCAAGCCAACAATCTCGCCGTACGATGGAACTGCAAGGCCGGCAAGTGCGGCTCGTGCTCTGCTGAAATTAACGGAATGCCCAAGCTCATGTGCATGACGCGTCTGAACTCGCTTCCTCTGGAGCAACCCGTGACCATCGAGCCGATGAAGGCCTTTCCCCACGTGAAGGATTTGGTCACCGATGTGTCGTGGAATTACAGCGTGAAGAAAAGTATCGCCGAATTCAAGCCGCGTCCTCCCGATGGGCCCGACGGAACCTGGCGCATGGCCCAGAAGGATGCCGATCGCGTTCAGGAGTTTCGCAAATGCATTGAGTGTTTTTTGTGCCAGGACGTCTGCCACGTGTTGCGCGATCATCGCATGCACGACGAGTTTATCGGCCCGCGCTTTTTGGTCTACGTGGCCGCTCTCGAAATGAATCCACTCGACGTACAGGATCGCATCCCGACTCTGCGAAAACAGTACGGCATCGGGTTGTGCAACATCACAAAATGCTGTACCAAGGTCTGTCCCGAAAGCATTACCATCACGGATAATGCCATTATTCCTTTGAAGGAGCGCGTGGTGGACCGATTCTTCGATCCCATGACGAAACTGTTCCGTGTGTTCAGCGGAAGCCCCCGCTAGGAGGTAGTTATGCGCTTTGATCTCAAACCCATCTCGAACGAGGCTGTTCCGAAGGCTCTCGAGAAAGCCGAACGTTATCGGCTCCTGAACGAACCGGGCCTCGCCGAAAGCATTTGCCTGGACATTCTGGCGGTTTTGCCTTCTCATCAAGAGGCGCTCATTTCGCTCCTGCTTGCGCGAACCGATCAGTTTGACCGCGGCGTTACGATGCAATCGGCGGAAGAGGTGCTTCCCCGCATTGAGGGTGAGTACGACCGCGCCTACTACGCTGGGCTCATTTGGGAACGCCAGGGACACGCGCACCTTCGCCAATACGCGCTTTGTAGCCATGCGAACACTTTTCACGCTTTGCGGGAGGCCATGAAACACTACGAGCGAGCTGAAACTCTCCGGCCGCATGGAAACGACGACGCTATTCTGCGCTGGAACGCTTGCGCGCGAGTGCTTATGCGCAACCCAGAGATCCGCCCCCTTCCGGACGCGGAATTTGAGCCCATCACGGGCGAGTAGAGGCGAGCGAGTGCCGGAGGTATTCCGCGACCTCATTGATGAAACGATGCACGGATGCCTCCGCAATGCGATGCCCGGCAACTGCATTCATGGCCCTTCCCAAGGCGCTGAAGGGTGGTTGGTAATGCCCCAAAAAATCCAGCTGCGTTTCGGTGCTCGTTAGAGGGTAAACGGAAAGCTCGGCCTTCATGAGAGGGAACCAGCCCGGCGCGGTCGCCGCTTCCCACTCGAGCTGCAATCGCGTGGTGGGACCCGAACTGGCATCAGTGGCCTTCTCTGCGACATCCTTAACAGAAATTCGGATATCGGCCTTCACACCGATACCGCCAAGATCTACATGCAGCTCGGCAGCCACCGACCGCGCCCGCGAGGCGGCCGTCTTCGTAGCAGACTGGAAGACCTCGAGTGCGTCTCGCTTTAATCGATCGCGTACCTTCTCGTAGGGATGATTCACATAGTCGTAACAGCGAATCTCAAGCCCTTTGCTCATCAGCGCTGCTCCCGCTACATTTGCATTTTTGCCCTGCTGCCGCGCAACTCTACCATAGTTCGATTGCTATACTGTCGCTCCCGAAAATCACCATCGACTTCAAAATCGGACCGGTAAGGCACAGCCCTCTGAACTGCTCGCTCGTCCTCAATTAACGGGATCTCTTCCATGGCGATAATTTGTTCGCGCAGGAATCGCTCGGCGGAGATGAACAAGGCGGGCGAGACATACAAACTGAAGATTTATCCTTCCTACGGTGACTCCCCGCGGGATGGCCACAGCTTTGGATACTTTGGAGCTGACGTTTGGGCCGAAGACGTTCTCGGATTTCTGAACCACTACCCGGTCAGTACTCTCGGAGAACCGGTCAGTACTCTCGGAGAAACTGGCAATGCGCTGGGTGCGCATTTTGTCTGGGAGCTGCCCGGCGCGCTAGAGCAGACGGCTCGGACCGTTGAGTCTAATCTTTTACTTTGAGGTCGATCGGGCCGCGCCTAAAACCGTCCGAACCGCCGCGATCACCACGTCCGGACGGTCGATTTGCACGTAGTGCGTGCTTCCGGTTGCAACCATCCGGCTGCCATTCGCCGAGAGACGACCGAGCTCTTTTTGCATTTGAACCCATTGGTGTTCGACTCGTCGGCTCACATCAGGGGGAATTAACCCCGGCGCCGCTCCATTCTCCGGATCACGCGAAACAACAACGAGCGGCATCGAATCAAGTGATACGGTGTGCCGTGCTTCATCCAAGGAAGCACCGATCGCCTGCACCTCCGCTTCTCTGGCTTTGACTGTTTGCCAGCGGCAGTCGACAGTAACTCCACAGGCATCCAGTAGGCGCGGAATACCGAGCGGAACAGCCACTCCCCAAAGCTCCGACTTCAAGTAGAGACGAGATTGAATCTTATTCATTTCAGGCGGCAGCCGATTTTCCTGATCGGGATGCTCCGAGTCCACTAAAACCATCCCGACGACATCGGACCGACGGAGATTCTGGTAGACGCGAATGTGAATCCCGCCGAGTGAGTGTCCTACTAGAACGTACGGCGGGCTCACTCCCGCGCTGGCTAAAAGCATATGCAGATTCAACGCGATGTTGCGGCTGTCCGGCACCTGATCTGGTCGCGGGTCACTGTAGCCCAATCCCGCCCGGTCGTAAGAGCAGACCCGCGCTAACTTAGCAATTTCCGGTTGTACTTTGTGCCAGACAGTCGAATCGTCCCACAATCCGGATTCAAGGACCACTGCTGGTGTGCCCTGGCCCTCGCAATCTAGATGCATTTTGTAACCACCAACATCTACCAGTCGTCCGGATGGAGGCTCGCGCTCCGCTCGAGAACTTTCGATCGCTTCATAGGTTGCGCCGATGGCTGCCAGAAGGAGGATGACACCAATCGCGTAGCCCAGCGTGCGAAGAACTCGATAGACCAGCCCAAAGACCTTTGGCAGGACAAGGAAAACGATGACAAGGCCGGCAAAGACAAAAAGGGCATAAACCATCAGGCGCCAAAACGTCATTCGAAACCCCTGTGAAAACGGCCTTCGCTGAGGAAAAAGAGTTTCCTATGTGCGGCGGCTACAAGATGTAATCGAGGGCCCTCGGCCGGCATGCGTCGCAAATAGGTTCATCTAACTACCAAGCGTAAACGAATTCGTGGACAAAACACGCAAATTATTTTGGACCCGTTGCTTCGGAATGAACATCTGGTTAGGGCTCTCCGATGGTCCTAATGTGATCGGCAATCCTCTTCCCGCCGGCTTTCATCAAACCGTCCAGGAATGGTTCGACAAAACAGCATTCGATTTTTCCGGAACGTGTCCTGCACCTGGTCTAATCACGCTTACTCACCCGTTCGACGTCACCAAAGCTTTTGAGAATGCGCCTCGTTACTTCTCGAATATTCGCAATCCCGGTGTCGACAATTTCGATTTCTCCATGCAGAAAGATTTCAGAATTCCCGTCCGTTTGAATTGGCTTAGAATTTCGGAACCAAAATATTGCTTCGCTACGAGTGCCTAGCTGCTTATCGCGAATTCGTCGCGCATTAGGACGCAATGCTCGGGCGAGTCGAGTGCAGGAACGATTACCGTTCGGTGATGATCACCAAATCCCAAGGCCCCAGCGTCACGTCTTGCCCGCACCGCACGGATGTGTTGGTCAAAATATCGGATCCATCGCCATAAGGATACGTGAAGGACTGCTCTTGGCCCGAGAAATTCAGGTAGTAATGTTGCAATTTCCCTTGCGCGTTGCGGCCATGTCGAACCTTCACGCCTGCCGAAAGGTTTTGATCGGGCCCTGTCAGGGCGGCGCCCTTGAGAACGCTTCGAATGACCTCGCGCTGCAAGACGTCTGTCAGTACCGTGCCTTCGTACGTCAAAGTGCCCTGGCCAAACTTGTTCCGCGTAATCGCCGGGAAATGCCAGTAGGGATCGTCAAAGGAGCAAACGGTTTCGGCCGTGTCGGGAATCAGGAACTCTTCCCATACGGCACCTTTGTTTTCTTCGCCGACGGTATACGGATCGGGTGTAAGCCGGACGGCCTGCGCCAGGTTGCTGAATTCCTGGTAGTGGAACCCCACAGCTGCGCGCAGCGGCCCGGGCGCCATAACGTCTCTCACCGTCGAGTATTGGTTTGTAAACCCGCTCTTAAAGGCCATCACGACCTGGCCGCCGCTCTTGACGTAATCCGAAACAGACTGCAAGACCTCATCGGATGCGCTATAAAGAGGCGGAACCAACAGGACTCTGTAGGGAGAAAGCTGTGTGTCGCCGGCCTGCACAAAATCAGGTTCGACATTCAGCTCATAGAGGGCGCCGTACATCTGCCTCAGAATCGTCATATAGTTGACGCGGTCGCTAAAAGGCATATAGCTCAGTGCATTGGCGGAGTCGGCGCTGAACAAAATGGCGACCTTGTTGTCTTTTCTCAAATTCACCAGTTGAGGTCCAACCTTTTTCAGTTCGCCTGCCACGCGCGACACCTCCGCATAAGTGCGGTTGGGCTCCAAGTCGTGCGAGAGCACACCCTTCCAGTAAGTTTCCTGCCCGTAATGCAGTGAGTGCCAATGCCAGTACTCCACCATGTTGGCTCCGGCGGCCAGATGCGTGTAGACGACAAGCCGCAACTGCCCGGGATACTGCGGGTATTGCGTCCGAGAATCCCATCCGATGCTCTGCGCGTTCGTTTCTGTTACGAGATAATTTGTGTGCTTTAATGACCGCGCAAGATCTCCCGACATCCAGATGCCCTCGCCGTTGAGCTGTGTCTGCGTTCTGAAATAAGGGTTTTCCGCAACAATGTCCAGAGTTCGCGCAATCGCCCATTGGTCCAAGTTCGTGTGAACTCCTCCGCTAAAGTCTTGAGTAATGAATTGGTCCGGCCGCTTGTACTCGTTGACAATTTTCGCCTGCCAGGCAAGGTAATCCGTGACGATGTCGTGCTGGAAGTCCTCCCACTCCAGCCGGTAGCCGGGATTGAGAATGCCGTTCGGTGCCGGAAGGTCCTCCCACGCGTCAACCAGTTGTCCCCAATAAACGAGGCCCCAGATCTTGTTGATCGTATCCGGTGTCTTGTATTTCTGCTTCAAGCGCTCCACAAACGCGGCAGTCTTGTACGGCGTGGGAATGCCGCTCGAAAAGGTCTCATTGTCGATCTGGTAGCCAATCACCGCCGGATGGTCTTTGAAATGACTGACGATCTGGCGGATGATGCGTTCGGCATGCTCCCGGAAAAATGGGTTTAGGAAATCATAATTCTGGCGGGGACCGTAGTAACCCGGCGGGATAATGGGCGGATAGGTCGGGTCGTAGGGATTCTCTAAGGGAGGCGCGGTTCCGAGATGGCTGAGTGCGATCTCCGGATGCTCCGTGTACAACCACGTTGGAATGGAATAGGTGGGTGTTCCTAGAATTACTTTGATCCCCGCTTCGTGCAAGTGATCGAGGACACGCTGCATCCATGCGAACTGAAAATCTCCGTCGCGCGGCTCCCAACTGCTCCACGTCGATTCGCCGACGCGAACGACGGTGATGCCTGCTTTTCGCATTAGCTCTATATCTTTGTCGAGGCGGTCGTAGGGCATGTACTCGGGGTAATACGCAACCCCGTACAACACTGTGCTCATCTTGTCGGGAGCAAATCTTGCCACGCTCTGAGCGAGGGCAGCCGGCGATAACCCTGCCAGCATGCTTGCCAAGAGCGGCAAGGCTTTCCACGGTAGGCTTGGTTTCATGGCAATCTCCTTGCAAAGCGCTCGCGCCCAGCTCCGTGCAGGCAGTAAGGCGCCGTCATTCGATCGCGACCGGATGCAAATACAGCCCTTTTATAGCGAACAGAGTTCCTTGTAAATGACCAGAATGCGTCGGGTCTTCATCCGAGTGTCAACGCTCGAGGCGGGTCGTGCACTGACCAGTCCGGCGCGGGCACGGAGCCCCTGCCAAGTGCAGCTGGCCCGGGCGCCGCGTTGCTTCAACGGGCTCAGCTGATCAGGATCGATTCGCGCCGGCCGCGCTAGTGTTCGTGCGTCCAGGCGATCATCTTTGCACCGGCTCTTGGTGATCAAGCGCACTTTTCTCCAGCATGCCCCACGATCACTTCGTGCCCCAGCGCCGTCAACAACCGGCTCACCCAGGGAGAATGCGTCCCCGTCTCCACGGCTAGGCGACACCGCGGCATGGTACCGAACACTTGTTTCATGGCTTCCGGTGTGGTCGCCAGTTTGTGCTCCAAGACTATTTCTCCTGCTTCATTCAAAACGCAGTACGCACTGGAGCGGTCCCCCAGATGCACACCAATGGTGAGCTGCCCTTGAAAAATGTTTTCTCCACTCGTCTGCATAGTGCTAATCTTCTGCATTGCCGGTCTCCTTTTCTTTGTGCCTTGAGCACGTCGAACATTGGGAGCGTTGATGCATCCCGCGGGAGACCGGCCTTCTCATCCCCATCTGGTGATTCGGCAAACCTTCCCTTACGCGAATTATGGAAGGGTTGCCGTCATCCGACCACGCGGATGATTTGCCGACTTGCGGGAGCCGGAAAGTTGCTTCCTGCCGGACCAGATGTCCGAGTGCCGAGCCTAGCAGCCAGTTGCGCTGGCTGGCCGTACTCGGGTCGTCATCTGCATTTAAGTCACTATTTCCATGCTCTGTCGATTAGAATCGCGTTTGTGTTAACCGGGCTGCCTTTGCGGCATCGCCAGAAGAACGGCACATCCTGAAGGATAAGGTGGAATTATGTCGCTACACGACTTTAAGTTCGCGGGCCGCGTGCTCCGCAAGAGTCCAATCTTCACGATAACGGCAGCGATTACGATTGCTCTGGGTGTCGGTGCGAGCACGGCGATTTTCAGCGTGACGCATGCGGTTCTCCTGCGGCCGCTCCCGTACAGGAACCCCGGTCAACTCGTGGTCGCCTGCAGCGACTTCCATGTTCGTCACATTCGCGATTTTCCTCTTTCCAACGAAGATTACATCGACCTACGCAATGGAACGACAAACGTGTTCCAGGATATGGCCGGTGTCTTCACTCTCCGCAATGTCTTCCTGCGAGACGATGGCAGCCCGGAACAGGTAGAAACGGCGGTGGTCACCACGAACTTCTTCGACTTGATGGGTGCCAGAATTGCGCTTGGACGGGATTTCACCAAGCAGGACGGGCTCCCGCAGCCCGCTCCGCCGCCCCCGGGCACCGCGCAGACGGGAACGCCGCCGCCGCGCCTGCCCACTATGGCGATTTTGAGTTACGACTATTTTCAGCGCCGCTTCGGCGGCGATGTGGCGGTGATTGGGCGCTCCATGCGCACAGAAGGGCCCTTCAGTCCGTTGATCGTCGGAGTGCTGGCGCCGCACTTTCGCTTGTACTTTCCGCCGGAGGCGGAGACGGCAACCGATCCGCAAATCTGGATTGCCAACCGCCTAAATTACGACAACGCCAGCCGAAATTCGGTTTCGATCCACGCGGTCGCCAGGCTGAGAGACGGCGTTTCCCTGAGGGGAGCACAATCCGCAGCGGATAACGTCGCCGCAGAGGCGCGCAAGAATTTCCTGATCGAGCGAACAGCCGGCTATGCCATTCGCCTGGAACCCATGCGGCGCAACCTGGTCTCGGCGGTGCGCCCAACGATTCTGGCGCTTATGGGTGCGGTGACTTTCTTGCTGCTGATTGCCTGCGCGAACGTGGCCAATCTGCTGCTGGTGCGCGCCTCTCTGCGCGAGCGCGAACTCGCGGTTCGCTCCGCACTCGGCGCCTCCCGGTGGCAGCTCGCTCGGCAAATGCTGACCGAATCGCTTCTCCTCGCCGCGCTGGGCGCTTTGGGAGGGCTGGCTCTTGCCTGGGCTGGAATTCATGAGCTGCTCGCGCTCGCGCCGCCGAATCTTCCCCGCATGGATACGATACGCATCGACGCTCCCGTTCTTGCCTTTACCGCACTCGCCGCACTTGCTGCCGCTGCCATTTTCGGTTTGATTTCGGCATGGCGCGCTTCCCGCCTAGACCTGATTGGCGCTCTGGGCGGCAGCAGCCGCAATGAGGGTCTCAACAGCGGCGGCCTCTTGCGCAAGATGGTCGTGGTGGTCGAAGTAGCGCTCTGCTTCGTTCTGCTTGTCGGATCGGGTCTGATGTTCCGCAGCTTCCGCGAGCTCCAGCGCATCGATCCCGGCTATGATCCGCACGGTCTGCTGACATTTCAGCTTCTCGGCAACCCAGGAGGACAAAAACCGGAGCAGCGCGCGGCGTTTGTTCGACAGATCGAGCAGCGATTGCAGGCCATTCCCGGCGTCCAGTCTGTGACCGCCGCGGAACCGTTTCCCTTGGGTGGGGAATTCAGTCCGATTCGCTGGGGCGAGCTCGATGCGGGTGCCGACCCGAGCAAATTTCGAGCCACGGATTTTCAATTCGTGCTTCCGGGGTACTTCGCGACCATGCGCACCCCCTTGATCGCCGGCCGCACCTTCACCGACGCCGATAATCAACCCGGGCGCAACGTTGTCGTCGTCGACGAAGACCTCGCCAAAAAGGCCTTTCCAAGCGGCTCCGCTGTCGGCAAGCAGATCCTGATCCGCGTCCGCACGCCCCAGGCTGAGCCCGTCGAAATCATCGGTGTCGTTGCGCACGCGCGCGACGAATCGCTGAGCGTTCCCGGCCGCGAACAAGTCTACTTTAGCGATGCATTTGTCGGCTCCGGTGCCGTGGGTAATTGGGCCATTCGAACCAGCGGCAACCCCGCGGGCTACGGTGACGAGATTCGTGCCGCAATCAAGTCGGTCGGTCCACAGTTGGGCGTCGCAGCGATGGAACCGATGGATGTTCTTGTAGAGCGGGCGCAGGCGGCCACGCGATTTTCGCTCCTCCTGATCGGCGTTTTTGCCTTAATGGCTGCACTGTTGGCGGCCGTTGGGCTCTACGGCGTGGTTTCAACTGTTGTGCGGCAGCGAACTGCGGAAATCGGCGTTCGCATGGCCTTGGGAGCCCAGGCTGGTAGGATTTTCAAGCTGATCGTGGGTGAAGGATTGTGGTTGACCGGCGTGGGCATCTTCGTGGGCTTGGTTGCCGCTTTTCTCTTGACCCGGCTGATGGCCACCATGCTTATCGGCGTGAGGCCGACCGATCCAGCGACGTTCGCCACGATGGCGGTTTTGTTTTTGGTGATTGCCGTCCTGGCGTCTTGGGTTCCGGCATGGAGGGCCGCGAATCTCGACCCGAATGCTGCTCTGCACGAACTCTGACCCGCTCCTGGGGGCGGAGCGCCGGTGCGGGGCCCCCCGCGGACGCGCGAGAAACTGCTCCGCAAAGCGTCCCGTTGAAGAATTTGTCAAGATGGATTTCTGCGCGCCGTGTCACTTAAAGCATGAGTTGGCCGGAAATAAAGCATAAGTTGGCCACGAGTGCGACATTGTCTCGCAGGAGCGACCTTAAACGCGTTGAAGGGGCCCGCGTTCATGCAAGGTGGATATGGACGCTAAGCTCCCTATCGTCCGCAGCATTTTTTGAATTTCTTTCCGCTCCCACAAGGACAGGGCTCGTTTCGTCCCACCTGAGGGGCTTTCCGAATTGGGCTGTCCCAGCCAAGCTTGACCTTGCGATGTTTGTTCTCTTCAAAGCACGCCCACCAACTCATCTCTTTTTCCGCATCATCGATCAATCGATACCGCTCCCTTAGCGCTTTCATGGCGGCTTCTTTGCCGACGCCGAGCGCGCCTTCGATGTCCTCCCACCGGATGTAGAATGGATCAATTAGCCCCTGCTCGTGGACCCGGCGAAGATCTTCTCTCACTTCTTCTGGGCACAGATCCGTGCAACGACTGGCCAAGCTATCCCAAATAAAGCTATAAGTCTGTTCGAGCGTGCGGAACAAACCTTTGAAGTAGGCCATCACTTCGTCCCGGCTTCGCTTGCCGCAAGCCACCAGCGTCACGAGACCCTTGAGGGCCGCTGAGCGGACATATTCGTTTGCCCGCTCGTTTTCCACGAGCGAGGCCATGCCCGTCATGTCCCCGTCCGAAACCGAAGCAAGAATGCTGTCCAAGCCTTCGGTCACGGTGTCGCCTGCCAAGTCGAGAGGCAACTCGCCAGGAGCGGAGAACATTTGAACCAGGAGGGGGTAAGCCCGTGTTTCGCGAAACTGGGCCAGCAGATACATGGCATAGAGGTGAATCATGCGGTTCGGATCGCGTGCGAATGATTGAGGGTCCCGGGCCGCAGACTCAAGAACCGCTAGAAGCGGAGGGATGATCTCGTCGCGATGAGCGACCGCTTCCCGAACGGCGGACCTGGCAAAGTGGCCCTCGTTCCGCTCAAGGTGCGAGAGGATTTCTTGAACTTCCATAGGATTCCCCATAAATCTACCACGGACTCAACGGCATAGTAGGGTTGCTGCCCGGCGCGATCTGTCCTGCCTGACGCTACTCGCATGGCGCTGGGTTCTCTGCGGCCATTCGTTGCTTCGTCGTTGCCGGGCGTGGTGCGAGAGGTGTTTCTACGCTTGGCCCGATCTATGAGGCGCTACTGTGGGCCCTCCTCCAGGCTGTCACCGTCTGCCCGTACCATCGCCAGGCTCTTGCGCCAAGCGTGTCCACATTGCGGGCGTCAGGCACGTTCTGTCCGAGGAAATCAAAGCCTTGCTCCATGTGCGTGATGACCGTTAGCTATTTCCCGCGCCATTTTGCCCACTATTGGGCTCTTCCAATTCGGCTCCATTCATGGCTATAATAGCCATAAGGAAGGAATTGCCAAATGCGCAGCGTGAATGTGGCGGAACTGAAGAACCGGCTGAGCAAGTACCTTACCTTCGCGAAAGGAGGCGAAGAAGTGGTCATCCGAGACCGTAATCTCCCGGTGGCCAAACTAGTTCCGTTTACGGCCGAAGGTGCGGATGATCAGGAACTCGTGCTGGTTGCGGCAGGGAAACTGCGTCTCCCCAAGATGCGACTCGATGTAAAGGAGCTCTTGAAGATTCCAACGGGAAGCGTTGCAGGGAACAAGGCGATTCAAGCCGTTCTCGCCGACAGAGAAGAAGAACGGTGAAGAAAACGACCGCGTTTTGGGATGCCAGCGCGCTAGTTCCCTTGTGTGTTCACGAAGCCACAAGTCGTCAGGCTCAGTCCCATCTGAGGAGATTTGCGCCCGCAGTTTGGTGGGGAAGCCTCGTAGAAGTGCACAGTGCAATTTGCCGCCTCCATCGCGATAATGAAATAACCGATCTCGACAAACAAGGTGCGGTGGCCCGCCTGCGTTTGCTGAACCGTGGGTGGAGGGAGATTCTTCCTAACGATCAGGTTCGTGATTTGGCGACGCAGTTGCTAGATAAGCATTCCTTGCGGGCAGCCGATAGCCTGCAACTTGCCGCGTCCTTAATCTGGTGCGAACAGCGCCCATCCAGGAGGAGCTTTATCTGCGGAGACCAGCGATTGGCCAAGGCCGCAGAGTCAGTTGGATTCTCAGTTCTCGAGCTTTCAAAAGGTGTTCCCTGAATATCAAGCCTTGTCAGTTCCTGCTCAGACTTCCGGCAGGGAGATGGGTCTTCCATGCTGTGTTCGGCCTGGATATCGAGTGAGAGACGCCCCTGAGCTTCCGGCGCACAACACGATAAGTACAACGAGGTCACTTCCTGCTACTCCCTTATCAAGTGTGTCGACTGTCTCGGAAACGGCCTATCCGGCGATAAAATACTGCATCCAGCGAGGAAACTTAGTCCTATCGACCTGCATAGCTTATGATGTCAATTAGGCAATTAGGAGCCTTTTAGAATCTGTTGTCTCACCGAAAAGCAGCCGATTTTGCGCACCGCGCACGCCTGACCAGCTATGAGGTTCGCTGGTAGCGAATAACGAATCGCCGCGGTCTACGTGGTTTAGAGGTGCGGTTGCCTGCTGGCCACAGATCACTGGTCACCGGTCAAGAGGGCGCGCGATGAACTCGCTGGTTCAGGACATCCGTTACGGGCTGCGGATGCTGGCGAAATCGCCGGCATTAGCGCTGGTCGCGATCCTCAGCCCTCGGCATTGGCGCCAACGCCGCGATTTTCCAGTTGATTGATGCAGTGCGGCTGCCCACCCTGCCAGTAAAGTGCAACGGTCTGTACGGCGCATTCACTTTCCCGCTCTGGCATTGGCACTGGCATTCTACGCTCCGCAGCAGCTCGTTCGCGATCCGGGTCCCGTTGTCGGAATTCGCCAACCTCGCATTGCCTGTGCCGCGTACCCTGGTCATGTTTTCTCGAGGTGATTAGGCCCTGGTTCGTTCCCATCCTGCCTGCGAACTTCCCGTTGTCGAATACCGCTTTCCGTCGTTTCGGTGCCTCAATTCAGGTGTTGCCCTCTATAGACGCCGTTTTAGGAATTCACTATACCTAAAATCCCTGTGCCGCTCATCCGGAGGTTGTTCGTGTCCTGCGGTTACTCCCTTTTTTTATTTACTTTGGCTTTTCTGGGCGCTCGGTCGCCGACGCACCCGAGGACCGGACCTTGCAATCACACACTTTGTCGATTTCTTACATAGAAGGGAGAAGCCCGCATGAAGGGCAAAGCAACCAATTTAATTTGTTTATGCTTTTTGAGCCTACTCAGTTACCCGCAGGCATTTGGGCAGGCCACGCCGGGACGCCGAGAGGCTATTCGTGCGCGCTTGGCACAAATAAAAGCCTTCTCAGAGAGAATACCTGCCAAGCAGAGAAAGATTCTGTCCAGTGGGGCCCTCGGTTTGCTGGAAGCGTCAGATAAATTCGACGATCTCGAGCGCGGGTTGAGCCGCCCTCAGCCGGCACGGTCAACTACGATGTCACAGCAGTCCAGAGCGGCAGTGGCCCTCGCGGAAACGCAAGGCCTCTCCAATGTGTCTGATCCTTCCCAGGATGGGTTCTCCGTGCTCTCCGGGTTCACACACAGTGAGACCCATACTGCCTGGTGCGGCGACAATATCGTAGTTGGTTTCAACGACACAGGGAGCTTCTTTGAAAGCTTGCTCGCTAATGCGGGCGGAGTGAGCTTGAACGGAATTGCTCTTTCCAATGACCAGGGCGCATCCTACAGCGACCTGATGTTCCTGAACTCCGGTTCCAACACTAACAACCTTCTTGGCGGCGATCCTGTCCTTGGATGTGCCGACGAGAACACTTTCTATTATTCTTCCCTTTTCGAGACCGGACCTCCTTCCGCTCCTGTTACCGCTATCTCGGTCTCGAAGTCAACGGACGGAGGCCTAACCTTTGCTGATCCGGTGCCGGCGGTGGCCAAAGATGGCCTCACACATTTTCTGGACAAGGATTGGATGGCGATTGACCCGACCAACCCGCGTAAGGTCTATGTCACATACACCGATTTCGACAATTCGGGTGTTTGCGGCCCTCCGAGTCAAGCTGCCAGGATCGCCATCGAATTAGTGCGGTCCGTCGATGGCGGCGAAACCTGGAGTACGCCTTTTGTGATCGATCAAGTTTGTAGCCCCTCCTGGGTACCCGGGTTGTTTGTGCAAGGTTCGGAGGTGGTGGTCAACGCCCGTGGCAGGGTCTACGTGGCTTGGGAGTTTTATGATGCCGATTTTGTTACCCGCGAGATTCGTTTCCGCAGGTCCAATGAGGAGAACGAAACTTTTGGTCCCAGAGTGAAGGTCAGCGACGTAGTGTGCCCCGCGGACTGTTCCGTGTTACAGGGTGGGTTCCGCGCGGCTATTGACTTCCAGGGCTTGGCTGTCGATCGCTCGGCGACTCCGAACAGGGGCAAGGTCTACATCACTTGGCATGACGGAAGGTTGGTGCAGTTCCCGGACCTGGCTTCCCCCACAGGTTTCTATGGTTATGCAGACGCGCTGGTCAGCGTATCCAGCAACGGAGGCACAACCTGGTCCCAGCCAGTGCGAATCAATCAGAACGTCGAGCCTTTGCCGGACGGCAGAGGTACAGACCAGTACATGCCAGGCATTGCCGTAGACAAGACGGGTAGGGTGGCGTCTTGCTTCTACGACCGGCGTCTGGACCCAAATAATTTCTTGTTTGACCGCTTCTGCGCGGTCTCCACTGACGGTGGACGGACTTGGACAGATTCGAGGCAGACGGGATCGAGTTCGCCACCTTTCCACGCGATGGACACGCTCATCAATCCATTTTATATGGGAGACTATGATGGCATGGCCAGTGATTTCACGGGCGCCAACAGCGGCTTCGTCGGTGCCTTTCAGATCATCACCAATTTAGGCGATCCTGACATCTTCGCCGTGAGGTTACAGTAGATGCCACCTCCTCCCCTGATTAAGGTGTGGCAGGGGCCTAACCCACTTCCACGGTAACCGCGATGATTCCGGGGAAAGCCACAGGGTTTGTTTCTGCAATCCTCCGTCTCTTACACGAATTGTCGCCGAATTTGGAGTCCCGATCTGGAATTCTATGCGCCCAGGACTGGTGTTGTTTTGTCACGTTCAAAGTGAAAGTTTCGCATCCTCCGGACCTGCGGTTCGCCCCCAATTCTGTGTGAGCCGCCAGCATTCATTCGCGGCGACAACTTCTGAAACGCGTATCAGTGGTGGACTTAAAGTCAGTCTGTCTCTGGGCCAATCACAAATTAATATCGGTAACCGCTCTCGCGATCTGCAAGCAAACCATGTTCGCCGATGGTCGCCAAACAAGGAATTGAAAATCTAGCCCGATAACTTCAGGCTTGCCCTTTATTAGCGGCCAATCCTGCGAATCACACCCCTAAAAAGCTATAGCCGAGAAGCTGTACTCTCTTCCAGTTGGATTTTTCCTTCAGGAGGAAGGAGCTCCGCTTCCGGCCGAGATCTTGGCAGGTGAATGCCGGGGAGCTCCAACAAGCTACGATTTCGTTTATCCCACTTTCTGTCCCGGCGCACAAGCTCGAAGCGGAGTGGGCCGCGAGCTAGGCGGAAGTCATCTTGCGGCGATGCCCGATTTGTGAATGCGATTCGATCATCGGCCATGGACGCCGCCGCAAACAGGCCCACGATGAACACCACGACTGGATCGGGATCCGTCGCGGTCGCTGCACCGGTTGCCGGAAGACCTTCACCTTCCTCACGCTGCTTCTCTCCAAAATGGGCAGAGATTGGCCGCTAATGCCCGTAATCCAAGAGCTAAAATGAAAACTCCCATGAAGTTCGGGATGACCGGTGACAACGGTTTCTACCAGTCGAATCGGTCACAGCAGTTGCGCCGCCTGACGTTCCGCATCCACGGCCCCCAGACCACGATGGCTAACCTTCCCTAGCCCGTAAAACATCCCGGGTGCACCGCCTCGTCGGCGGTGATTTTTTCCACGTGGTCGATGACAAGTACCTCGACGGGGCCTGTTTGCTCTCTCAATTCGAGGCCTAGCTGCTCTGAGATAGCGGTCGAAAGTGATGCGGGCGAGCCGGGTGTACAGTCCAAGGTAAAATCGTAAACTCCCGGGAGTCCAGTTTTGTCTAGCACGATGCGCTTCGTGTCATCCGCCAAAGCACCATCAGAAAGCACGCTACAACCTACGTGCGCAAAGTCTGCAAGGGCTGTGTTTCCCAGTTGCCCGTCTGAGTTATGAAGTCCAGGCCAACAGCAAAGGCCTCGGCATTGATGGGCTGACAATACACCACTCGCGCCCTCGCACTGAATTTGAGACACTTCACATCCACCTGAGAGCCAGGCTCCCAGAACCGTTTGGTCGTAATTCGCGCGCCACGAGAACTGAGGTTTTCTCCGTAGGCCAAGTCCGCTAGGGCCGGGTCATGCACCGCAGAGACTTGGATGAGAAATCTCTCGGGATTACGCGGTTGTTTCCTGGCTTCGAGCAGCATTGCCGCCTCAAGCAGGCATTGGAGAAACCGGCCGAGAAGTATTACGGGTAGACACACCCACGGTCAATCAGGTAAAACCCTGGCTACGCCAAAAGGATTGAACCCAGCCAAGAATCGAGCCGCGTCATGGACCCGCAGGACTGACAACCCATAATCCGCTATCTGTGTCCGAATTGCGGCAAGCGTTACGCCGTGGCCGAGTGGAAACAAAATCCGAAGTGTCGGCAGTGCGGTGCAGAACTTCGCGACGATAATAAACAAAGCACGTCGTCGCTCCCGGCCAAAAGCCAAGCGGCAGTTAGCTAATCCCAGTCATCGGTGACGACGGCGTGCATCCTAGTCACTTGCCTCCTGTGCCTGCTTTCAAGAAATTCAGGCCGATAGCGAATCCTTTGCGAGTGGCGGCATGACAATACACTACTCGCGCTTTGACATAGGCGTCACCGATGGCGGAGGATTTTAGGATTACCTGAGAACCAGGCTTCCACACCCGTTGCGTTGCCAGCCGAGTGCCACTCGAACTAACGTTTTCTACCGTAGCCAACTCGGCAAAACGCGAACCGTGCGCGGCGAAGATATGCACCCGGAAGCGCTGAGCAGTACGTCGTTGTTTTCGGCTATCCAGCAACATGCAGCTTCTCCTCTTCGTCAACGTGGGAGACCAAGGGTATGAAGTCCGACCCGGTATGAGAGCGATTCTATATCCGTGCCAGCCCGTCAGTTATAGCGTTAGTATCTACCTGGTTCCATAACAGTTACTCCTCTAATCACACAACCCTTGATGACCCACAGGTACACCGTCGTGGAATGGAAGAAGAACCCGAAATGCCGACCAGGCCGCACCGCCGCCAGCCCAGGCGAGTGGCCTGACCAATCACCGATCGTGACGCAAGGTGCTGTTGCGCAGGCCGCGCCGCAAGCTGGGCCTTAGACTCCGCGGAGAGCAAATAGGGGCGGGACGACGCTTACATCGGCGCCGTGATGGTGCTGCGGCTCCTGAGCGGAGAAAATCTAGTGCGAAAGAAAGAGTGCTTAGAGGGGATGTCAGCGCGCTAAAGTCAGGTACTAGACGCCACCTCTCCGGTGCCGAACTTACCAGGACTTGTCCCACAGAGGAGCCTAAAGTGTAGTCACACTCCGGCTCCCGGTGTGCAATCTCGAACCTTCCCGGACAGGACATCGCTCACCCACGCGTCTCCATGTCCAGACACCCCGATCACATCACCGCTGGCAGGCAAAACCGAACGCCGGGTTGTCTTCACAAGGTGACAGGGGAACCCAAACGCAGGCCTTCTGATCAATCCGATTGCCGCGTTCATCGGGCGCAGTTCGAGATAGTCTCGCAGAACTCATTAAGTTTTTGAATTCGAAGAGGCATCGTAGGCGAAGCCCTCGACACTAGACACAAGCGTATAGCTCTTCAGGGCAGCGCCAGAGCGATGCTCTTCCCGTTCAGCACGCACTCTAACTGAAGAGGCGTATTCTTTTTCTTGGTCACCGAAAAGTACAGGTAGCCGGCCACAGGTGCTGACGCGGTACCCTCCGGAAGGCCTTTCTCGCTCAACTCCGTCTGCATCGTGTCGCGATCGCGATCCGACGAGCCCGAGTGTGAACCGGGTTCGCTAACTTCAACGGCGACGCCAACCGCCCTGTAAGTTCCGTGCCCGCCAGAGGGACCGGACTCGTAGCCGACGCCGACCGAAGGAGATACGGTAACGTCTCGTTGCGATTCGGCGGACTTCTGAATGCTTGCCGCCACCACTTTCGGGCTGGAGGGTTTCACAGCCGCTTCCGAGCCAGCCACGCGCACGGAAAAATCGTCAAGCGACACCGGTTGTGGATTGTCTTTCAGAGGGTACAAGGCAACCTCGACGACCACACAGCAGCGATTCACCTCGGAGACAAGTGTTTTGCGCACTTCATCGGAAGTCAGCAACGCGGCCCCAACGCTTACGCCGTCTTTTTCCGCGTGAGCCGGGTAGCGATTAGCCGCCGCCTTGGGCACGGTTCCCCGAGGACCAGCGGCCAGGGAAGCGGCGGTCACGAACGCCAACCCTAGCAGAATCCTCCCGCTCATGGCTTTACCTCCTTTTCCTGCGGCGCTGCATCCGGCGCCTTTTCAGGCTCCAGTTTGGCGGAAATCCTCAATGATTTTCTGCTCAGGACATAAATCCGCTGATGAAACGCCACGCGCCCCTTCGCGGAGAGGGACAGGTCATACGCGCCGGAGTCGAGCCACATGGTTCTTAGCTGATCCGCTTTTCCCGCGTAGGCATCGTCGATATACACTTCCGCCGTCTTCGGATCAGCCGTCAATTTCACTTCTCCCTTATCTTCGGCATACAGCAGGCTGCCGGAATACATCGCGCTCAAGACGGAGGGATAAGTGCACCAAAACGTGTCGCAAAAGAATGCAGGGTAGGCCGCGCCGTAAGGATAAAGGTACGGATAATAGTAGGGACCGGAAAAATGGGTGTACCCCAATCCAAACGAAACCAGACCGAGTTGGACGTGAATCTTATGGTGAGGCTTCGCGTCTTTCTTGCCCGCCTCCGGCCGAGCGGCACCCTGATCAGTGGCTTGTTTCGATGAATCGGAGGCCGGGGAGGCGGCCGCCTCTTGCGGAACAGGAGTTGGCGCCTGCGCTTGCTGGGAAACGGCCAGCGCGAGCGTCGCATGGCCCGTGAAAAGTGCACTAAGGAGAAGCACTCCAGCACCCATGGGCACCTCCGGGGGCTACTCGAATCGTTTTGTACCTAGATGCAGTCTGTCCCTTGGCGGTTTCCCCGTGCTTTTATCGTTTGCATCGCCCAAAGCGTGCAAACCGCGAAGGAGCCATGCCCATGTTGCGCCTCAACGAAGTGCGGGTCAAGGCCGCGGGTCAAGGCCGCGGAATCCTCCTTACATGATGCGTTCGTGCCGGAACCAACATCTCCGGTAACCCGCGGGAATGCACGAGTTCTTCCAGGCCGTGGAGTCGTAGCCTCGGCTCGGACTGCCGTCAAGGATCGAAGCCCGCTGCGCGCTCCGCGCGTACCTCGCTCGTCGTCCTTGACTGCGTCCTCGCATCGGCTACGGTCCTTTCATCGGAGAGCTGGCGCTCCCCCTTCTTTGATTGCGCCCGATTCCGATTCTTTTTACATCCGGCGCAGGCCGAGCCCGGGGCGGCTATGACCCTAATTCATACTCGACGTTTCCCAAGGGTGCAACTTTGGGTGCAACGAGGGTTGCCCTACTTTTTCTCCAGCTTCTCTTTCAGGTGCTTCGCACACGCTTCAGCCGTAGTCTGGTCTCCGTGCAAAGTATTCTTCTTGTTCACGGCATAGGCAAAGATCACGGCTCCGGTTTTTTGGTCAACCATCTGTATGCTCGCGGCGTTATCCGCGTGAATTTGACCAAAAACAAGCATCTTCATCGCTCCTGGCTTCTTTTCCTCCGACGTACCTGTAATCACGTAGGCCGCTCGCGCTTGGTCGGCCACAACGGTCAGTGGAACTTTCTTCTTCTCGAAAGCAGCCGCTAGGTAGGTTTCAAAGCCGTTCATCGGTGCAATAAAGACAGAGTTAGGCAAGACTTCGACTGCAGATGCGGGAGCGGTTGAAACCGGGGCAGAATCCTGCTTCGCGGTCGGTGACTGAGGTGCTGTCGGAGCTTGAGTTTGGGCGGTAGCCTGAGCCGCTTTCTGGACGGGGACGGCTCTGCAAATTTGATCCCCTATCACTTTTTCGTCTGCCTGAATGGGTGTGGCTGACCCGTTAAGAGCGCGGCATTGAATTGTAGTGTTTGTTTTGGGGGCAGCGGCATCCTGCCCGAATGCGGAGATAGCCAGCAAGCAAGCACAGAAAGCTAGTTGAACGGCTTTTTTCATTGTTTAAGCTCCTTTCACTCTATGATCTGGCCGAACTCACTCTTCTGTCACTCCCATGTCATCGGGCGCGTTCTGGCCGAGTTAACTGTCCTTTAGGATAGGTGTGGTATTTAGCGAAACTAGGGAAAGGGAAGCTCCAAACAGAAGAAAGTCCATAGATTCGTCCGGAGGGGACAGGGGAATGCGGTCTTCATTCGCATATTCGTGCGCCTTTGCTTTTTGTTTGCGCGCGGTTTCGTTGGGGCGCGAGATTTTTCTTGCCTTCGTTGAACCTTTTGGGCAGCCCGAACGAATAACGTTGTGGGAGTAGAAGTGGTAGACGACCACGAGTTGTGGGAGCGGTTCCGTGGCCGCGATGCGAACGCCTTCGAGGCGTTCTATCGCGACAATGCCGGACGGCTCTGCGCCTACTTGCGGCAGATCGTGGGCAACGCGCAAGCGGCTGAGGACGTGATGCAGGAAACGTTCACCCAGATTTGGAAGTCGCCAAATGGCTTCCGGCCGGAGTTGGGATCGCTTCGCGGATATCTTTTCGGGATTGGACGGAAGAGGGCAACGGAATGGTGGCGAAAGCAGGGGCGGGTTCCGGAAGAGCAAGGTGAGAAGTGTAAAGAAGGAACCATCGAGGCTACGGCAAGTTTTTTGGCCGTTGGGGATGCGTTCAGTCGCCTGGCTGAGGAGCAACGGTCGCTGCTGTGGCTGCGTGAAGTTGAAGGTCAGTCGTACGCAGAGCTCGCGGTAATTCTGCAGGTTCCTGTGGGCACAGTGAAGTCCAGATTGTTTGCTGCAAGGGAGGAGCTGCGGCGCATCTGGCGCTCTTCCGGCAGCAGTGCAAGGAGCGAGAAATGAATTGTGCTGAAGCGGCGGAGTGTGTTTCTGCGCTGTTTGATGGCCAGCCGATTTCGCGGGCGGTGGCTGCGCACCTCTCGGATTGCCAGGAATGCCGCGCGCGGCTGAACGACTATGCGGAAATGGGCGCGGAACTGCGCGAGACAGCCCGCGGCGCTGCCGCGCAAACCATCCCGGAAGGGAGATGGAGATTGGCGGAACCAGCCGCTGCCACAAATTGGTTGAGGAAATGGAGGGCAACGATGCGCATACCAAGATTTGCGTTCGCGCTGATGCTGATTGCGATTTTTGCCCTTTCCGGAGGGCTCGCACTGGTGAAGGCCCGTCCAAGGGGAAACGGCCCGGTGCTGTTGCTGTCGTTTAAGATTCCGCAAGGGGACAAAGCCTGGGATTGTGCTCTCAGGACGGATCGCGGGACCGACTCGTGTGTTTTTGTCGGTGGCAACTTGCCAGGTGAACTCGCCGTCTCCGCGCGGTTCATCCGTAAGGAGGGTGAAAATGTTCAACTAGGGATTAAAACGGATTTCACACCTGCAGTCGCAAGGCAACGCCCTTATACACATACGTTTGAATTGAACATGTTCGATGGGATCCCAGAACAGGAGTACTGGCTCGAGCCCGACAGGAAGCTTAGCGTCGCGGTTGCGGACTTCGGAATAGTGGAAGTCTCCGGACAATTCCTGGACCACATGCCAGTTATGGCATCCAATCCTCGGGAGACACTAGACCCGGGCGAGGCCGAATTTCGTATCCTGTCTCCCGTGCTCATTCGCGACAATCAGGTGCTAGTCAACATGGCCCACGCCAAAGCCACGCCGGATCAAAAGGACTCCGGTGTGACATTATGCATACCTGGAGAGGGCCTTTTCATCTTTTCCCCTGTGCCGTTTGAAGAGGGAGCCGAGGCGGTGGTTCGGAATGGATCCAATCAGATCGAATTCACTGCCGAGGGCAAATCGTATTTGCTCGTAACGGGGGCGCCGATAACGCGAGGAGAACACGTTTGGGTTCGGCATCTGCCGAATTGGCGCCCTTCAAACAATCCGGGGTGGTTCCTCGGCAGCGTCAACGTTAAAAGACTTCGTCAGTTTTTAGAGACGGGAAAGCAGTAGCGGAAGCCCACGAAAGCCACGCCTTTGGTGTATTCCTTGAAGGAGCAAACCACTGGAATGTCTCCAAGGGTGAATTCGTGCGTGAATGGTTTAGCTGAGCCCAAGGCTGTTGAGGGATTCATTGCGCTTTAGCTTTTCTACTGGGCTAGGGAGAGGCGTGAGGCGAGCGGAGCGAGGAGATCACTTTAAGATCAGGTCTTGTATTCTGTTTCGCAACCCCCTCAAAGGGCTGCTATAGCGTCCCTGCAAGAGCCCATCGCACAACGCCGCTCAATACCAGTCGCAAGATGTTGCGTGGAGTCGCTCCGAGCGCTATGCGCGCACCGATCTCGCGGCTGCGTTGCGCAACTAAATATCCACCACGCCGAGCGCGCCCAGTTCTGGGAACCGAAAAGTCGAGAGGGAGCCTGCGATGCCGCCGATTGTGCGATCTTTGCTTTCACACCATTGAGCTTTGACCTGTTCACCGACGATGTCGAACGAATTTGACACCGTTTGCCGCCGGGCCTCCGAACCTACTGCCAGCTATGGTTGAATGTTACGCGGAGCACATAAGCAAACTTGGCTGGAGCTTGGGCAGGCAGCCGGAGATGCAGGCCGTCGGCGCGCTGATCGAATTGCAATTTGGCATCACCGCCCAAAAGGGCAACGTTTTGCACGGGTTCACTGCCGACGCTGGGCGCGAGCGAGTGAATCACCGGCTCTCCGTTTGCCGGCCAAGCGAGTCCGATGGCGTAAAGCACATCTCCCTTGGTCGTGAAACGAAAGTCCTCCGCGGTATACTTCGCCGTGTCCGTGTCGTGAAATGTTCCTGAGGCCACTTTCGTCGGCCCCTCGCCATAAATCCTCCACGGGCGAGTACCGTAGATCGCCTCGCCATTGATATCCAGCCAGGCTCCCACATCAAGAAGCACCCGCTGCACCTCTTCGGGAATTGTGCCGTCTGAGCGTGGACCGATGTTCAGCAGCAGATTTCCGTTCTTGCTGACGATATCGATGAGCTGGTGGACAATGAATTCCGGTGATTTGAAAGTATCGTCTTTGATGTAACCCCAGGATTTGTTGCTAACGGAGGTATCCGTTTGCCACGGTAGCGAGCTGAGGTCGCCGAGCTGCCCCCGTTCAATGTCGAGGACGCCAGAGTGGTCTTGCATGGCGTAATCCTTGTAGTTGATGACTCCGACATGATCACCATATTTCAGCGAGCTGTTGTAGTAGAACGCGGCAAAGCGCGTGAGGTTTGGCCGGATCGACGGCTGCCCGATCCACCAGTCGAAGTACACGATGTCAGGATGATACTTTTCAACCAGTTCCGCAGACCGCGCCAGCCAATCGTTGGCCCACGCCGAAGAAACATAAGTGAAATCATTATTGAGGGGGGTTCCCCAACGGTTCATGAGCCAGTTATGGGCGGGGCCGTACAGCATGGCATATTGAGGGTCGTTCACATCGGAAGAAATCGTACGGCCCGGTCCCAGGAAGAAATTGTGTTCCACGCGATGTGATGAAACACCAAAACGCAGGCCCGCGGCGCGCACAGCCTTGGTGAGTTCTCCGGTGGTATCGCGATGCGCACCCATTTTGGCGACGGTCCAGTCGCTCAGGCCACTGTCATACATCGCAAAACCATCATGATGCTCCGCCACGGGCACGACATACTTCGCTCCGGCCTTCTTGAATAACTCTGCCCAGGCCGCCGGATCGAAATGCTCAGCCTTGAACATGGGAATGAAGTCTTTGTAGCCGAACTTGTCCTGCGGTCCATACGTCTCGATGTGGTGCTTGTATTCTGGCGATCCCTTCACATACATCATTCGTGGATACCATTCGCTCCCAAAAGCCGGGACCGAATAAGCCCCCCAGTGAATAAAGATTCCGAACTTGGCATCGCGATACCACGCAGGCGGCTCGTATTTCTGGAGTGATTCCCAATCTGGGCGAAAGGGTCCCTGCTGATCAATGTCATCTACCTTTTTCAGGAGGGCGGCGCGTGGCGAGTCGTATTTGCTGCTGGCACTTTGCCAGATCTGATCAATTTTTCCGGGGTCTTCCGAAGCGGTCGGAGCGGTAGCGTTCTGCGAATATGAAAGAGAAGTCGTGGCGAAAAGCATCACAATAGTGCCAAGCTTTCGGATCGATGAGGGTAAGACAGTCATTTCTGCTCCATTCATCGCAAGCTAAGCCAGTGACACCAGAATCTTCGTGAAGCGCGATGGACTTTCACTCCAGGAGCGCAAGGCGGAAGGTCCTTCCGCAAGAGGCACAATCAGGCTCACGACTTCGTTCACTGGAAACCTTCGTTCCTCGAGGAGCCTGATCACCGCTCGGAAGTCTTCCGGCTGCGCATTTCTCGATCCGACAACATCCAATTCTTTTTGGACGAACAGGCGGGTCTCATAGCTCACCGGTTCTTTTGCGTATCCGATGTACACAACCCTGCCAGTAAACGCAACTTCTTCCACGGCAGCGCGGAACGTTGCCGGTGTGCCAACAGCTTCGATGACGATGTCCGGGCCTCGACCTTCAGTTAAGTCCAGCAAACGATCGTGGAGAAATTCCTTCCTGTTATTGATGGTGTGAGCACCGCCTGCCGCTCGTGCCAGTTTCAGCTTTTCGTCATCCACATCAACACAGATCGTCTTGGCGCCTCGAGAATTCGAACCCGCAACCGCTCCAAGTCCTACTCCCCCACAGCCGAAAACCGCGACCGTGTCATCGGCAGTAACTCGTCCGCGAGCCACCGCATGAAAGCCGACTGTCAGTGGTTCCACCAAACATAATTCCTTCGGCGTAAGTTTCGCCGGATACAACTTTTCTGGCGGCATCGCGATGAATTCGGTAAGAGCGCCGTCCCTCTGTACACCCAGAGTCTGGTTGAACTGACACGCATTCGGTCGTCCGCGTCGGCACGACGCACATTGGCCGCAGCTGGTGTAAGGGGAGAGCGCGACGTCGGTACCTTCTGCGAGACCGCTGGCGCCCTGCACGACCGTGGCGCACACTTCATGGCCAGGAATTCTCGGAAACGACACAAGTGGATTGAGTCCGCGAAAGGAATTCAGATCGCTCCCGCAAAGTCCGACCATTCGGACTTTCAGCAATATGTTTCCATTCGTAGCCACCGGCTCGGGGATGGTCTCAATCGAGGCGTGTCCTGGGTTGTGAAGCACGAGCGCTTTCATGTTTCAATTTGGTCCCGCGTTTAGCGACTGACGCTTTCCGGGATGCTCGGATCTCGATCTCAGCGCACACTGCGGCGCAAAGCCTATCTTCAGCTGGTGCATTCCGGTATCCGCTAATGCCCGTCCAGAACGAATAGCACCGCGAGTTCCCAAGGACGGTATATCCGCGCAGTTATCGATGTCAATTGTAATTGCGTCCCCTTTCTTCCCCCATTAGAAATGCGTCCCCTTTTTTGTGTTCTTTTTCTTTCCTTGTGGTTTTCCTCGAAAAATTTCGCGCCAGGAAGCCCCAGAAACAAAGAAATTGATCTTCAATTCAACGGTAAAGGATTCGTCTGTGTGCTCGCGAAGGTCATTCCCATTGCAGCGTCACCAATGTCACAGAGAATGCCGCCGTGCAGCGTACCCATCGGATTGGCGTGCTGTGGTCCGGGCGGTGCGACAGATTGTCGCGTCGATCGACAATCGATTGCCGCTGTTTGATGTGCGAACACAGACGCAGCAGATTGACGACCTGCTCTATCAGGAGCGGCTGTTTGCAAAGCCGGTGGGATTTTTCGCGACGCTGGCGCTGGTGTGCGTGGCGCTGTACGGAGTGATGCCATATGCCGCGGCGCGACGAACCAGCGAAATCGGCATTCGCGTGGCATTGGGAGCACAGCAGAGCAGCATTCTAGGCATGGTGCTTCGCGAGACGCTGGCGCTCGTGGGCATCGGTGTCGTGCTGGGAATCGGCGCATCTCTGGCGACTGCAAAAATCGCACATCACGAGGTCGCCGGCCTGCTTTACGGACTGAAAATCGATGACATTACATCGATCGTGTTTGCAGGGGCGGCGATCGCGGTCGTCACCGCTTTGGCTGGACTCATCCCGGCGCGGCGGGCGATGCGGGGGGATCCGATGGTCGCGCTGAGGCATTAATAGCCACACGACTCATGGCGCGCCGCCCGTCGGAGAGATTAAAATCCGACTGGCTGACTTTGTTGTCGTTACAGGCATAGGCACCGCCACGCGGCGGTGGGGTATTACTTCGGTAGAGACACCGCGCGCCACGTTGGCTCGGCACCCGCGCAAGAGTTCAGGCAGACCGTGAAAAGCTGTTTAGCACGTAGTATTTTCGCAGAAAAATATCAGGCGGGGCCTAGATCAAGTATCCAGTAACAAAGGAACGCGAAACCGCAGTCGTCGGGGCGCACACCTACAAATTTGGCGTTTGCGCCTGGATTACGCTAGCGCTTTATCGGACGCGCGTTTTGGCGAGGCAGTGGAGCAGGGCGTGGAGCTTGAGAAGAGCTCGCGACAAACAGATGTAAACTATCGACATGATCCCTCCTTCCTACAAACCACGAAAGAGGTTCATGGAGCTGGCTATCTCAGAGGCGAAGCGCGCCGGTGATCGAGGCGACTATCCCATTGGCGCGGTCATCACACGAGTTGTGGGCGGGCGCGAAGTGGTTATTGCCAGTGCAGGGAACCGGGTGAAAACTTCGGGATCAAGCATTAAGCACGTAGAGCTGGAAACGCTCAAATACGTATCAAGCGGCTATGGCCGTTACCTGCCTGATTTCGTCCTTTACTCCACTCACGAGCCCTGTGCCATGTGCGCCGGTGCCTGCGTGTGGTCTAGAATTGGAGCGGTGGTGTACGGCGTTTCCCAAGAAGACATTGCCGCTTACGGCCGCAAGCATGGCACGGAAGAACGCAAGTGGCGGGCCTGTCTCATACCCTGCCGGGTCGTCTTTGAGAAGGGTAATCACCATATCCCCGTCACCGGCGGTTTCCTCCGGCAGGAATGCCAAAAATTGTTCAGTTATGGGTCCACATATCGTTAACTGATGCGACTGGATTTCCGGCGTGCCGTCTCCTACATTTTGGGCTCTGGCTGAGTCACTGCCACTCGAAAATAATCCGCTTGGACGAACAGCGTTCGCGTACACATGGAATCCACCGCGAAGGGGAGCTCGTCAAATTGACTCCCAGGACTTAGCCACGGGAGTAAGATTGTGAACGCCTGAACTGCCATGGGATTCTGTGTATGCGAACGCTGTGCCTCGCTCTTCTGCTGATACTTTGCTGCGTGGTTGCGTTCTCAGGTACGCAAGTACCAAACGACTCCGGTGAGCCAGGTGTAATCACGGGTACGGTCATCGATTCCGACGGCCACCCACTTCCGGATGCAAAAGTCTACGTCAGAGAACACAACCGGCCACAAATCGGGGCGCTTCGATATGTCACAACAGGCCAAAACGGTGAGTTCCGCATCGTGAACCTCAGGCCTGGCGATTACGATGTCTTTGCAGTTCCCAGCCGCTCGACCTCGATGCTTAGCCGTTGGAGACAACGGGTGCATCTACCAGAAGACAAGCCCTTCGGAAAGGTCACTATTCGCCTAGCCGCCGCAAAAGTCTAGGGGTCAAGTCCCCGGAAACAGCGATCTCGTCCACGTGGATTGCAACGCAAAACCTGGCCGGGCACTTGTCCGCGAACCCCACTTCCCGGGAGCTACCGCAGTTTGATCGGTAGCTTGGGGTATTAACGAGCAACGGGCGTCCAGCCGTTTCCGCAAAGCAACTAACATCTCACACGCGACAGAGTTTACATGTCACTATACGACATGTCATGTTGCGTGCGCGACCCTGGCTTGCGCCAACGGACGCCCTGTTGTCAGGTGCCCAAATGAAGCGGATCGTACTATACGGTGTTGCTGCTCTCCTGAGCGCTATTGCACTCTGCACGGTGTGGATTAGGCTTTTCGTGTTTTTTCCGGGAGCATTACCGCTGCCAGGAGGACCGCATGCCGTGGGTAGAATGGAGTTTGATTGGCACGATGAGACTAGGCCAGATCCTTTTGTCCCGTCACAGAGGCGCGAACTCGATGTTCTCGTCTGGTATCCGGCCAAACGTGCTGGCTCCATGCCCGCCGTCTATGTTCGCGAAAACTGGCTTCGCCAGTTGGATCGTCCTTTCCCATTTCCGAAACTCAATCGCGTCAAAACCCATTCATGGGACAGCGTTCCCGTCGCAACGCCTGACCGCGGCAGGTGGCCGGTCGTCATTTTGTCCTCCGGCTTCGGAGCCTTGCCCAGCGAGTACACCTGCATCACCGAGGAGTTAGCGAGCCGAGGGTACGTTGTGGCTGTACCGGCGAACACCTATTCCGGGCTCACCGTCGTGTTTCCTGATGGACATATTGCGAAGGAAGTCGAAACGCTTCCCTCGAATGATCATCTGGCTCAGATTTGGGCCGACGATATTAAGACGGTGGTGAAGCAGCTCGCCGAATTAGATGAGAGCCCGGCGTCGCTTTTCTACGAGAGGCTTGCACTTACTCGCCTCGGTGTTATCGGGCACAGTTTCGGTGGAGTAGCTGCGGCACAATACTGCATTGCTGAACCGACCTGTGCAGCCGGAATCAATATGGATGGCGCGCTTTGGGGAGACGCACCCAAGCGAGGCATACAATCGCCGTTCCTCTTCCTGATACGCGACGGGACGACGGCGTTCTGGTCTTCAAAGAGTGAGAAGCGAGGTTGGGCAAGGCAATATCACGAATTTCTCGCGACCTACCAAGCCACCTGTGCTCTTTCCCCGCGATGCACCGTCGACATCCAACCTGGCTTTCGGCACATGAACTTCACAGATTCTGCGGCCTTGTTTCGCGCACCGCTTGTCTGGGTTCATCCTCTGCTGGGATCAGTTGGACGATCCGACGGTTTGGGCACTGCAAGGCGAAAGGTCGCAGAGTTCCTCGACGCCTGGATGAACCATAGTGCTTCCCGGTAAACGCCGAAATCCCCGTGCGTTGTCGCTCATGGTGTGAAGGCGATTTTAGTCTACCTGTGGCCTGACCGCATTCCTATCGTTGCGAATTGGGGTCAACTCCTGAGATACAGCGAAACAGGACAAGTGAGAACCGCGGACTCGCCCGAGTCCGCTTCGAGGAAGTAACCAGTGATCTCCTCGAACCCCGTTTCCGGACAACTTCCGGATTTGCCTCCCCATTCGTGAGTTGAATCCATTCGTTCAACACTACTGCGTTTACCTGGCTGGTTAAGCTTTTGGTCTTCAAGTTTAGACCAAATCCCGACGAGACAATTAACGATTCGCCTGCCATCGTTGATGAGCGGGAGAAGCTTCTGCGTAACGAAGAATACGCCCTTGAAGTGGACCTAGTAGAGCCTGTCCAGTTCATCCTCGGTTGCCTTACGGAGTTGTGGTGCGACGTGAACGGCATTGTTGACGAAGTAGCTAAAGCGCTCGGCAGCCAAAATCTGCCAGCGCCGAGCGGACGTTTCGGATGAGGGCGCGCGAGAAGGAAACATTTCGCGTGCTTTCGGAACGCAGCCGATTGGGCGAATAGCCGATCCGTCGCACTACCGCTGAGCTGGGGGGCGTGCTGACGAACCAAGCGCAGAGTCCAAAAGCGTTGCACGACTCAACTCGAATGCCCCAAATGCTCGGAGATGGCGCGCGCGGCTTTCTTGGTTGCCAGGGCATATGCCCGAATGCGATCGCGGCCAATCCGCGTGACAGGTCCGGAAACGCTGATCGCGGCGGTAACACTTCCACTCTCATCCAGAATCGGGGCGGCAACGCAGCGCGCGCCCACGTCCGTCTCTTGGTCGTCGACGGCATAGCCCCGTTGCACGATGCGAGCGAGCTCTTTTCGGAATCTCGCAAGGTTCGGAATGGTCCGGGGCGTGGCACGCTCAAAAGTAAGCATAGGCAATAACTCCTCGCGCTGTTGGTTGGGAAGAAAAGCGAGCAGGGCTTTGCCCAGCGCCGTGCAGTTTAGAGGCCGGTGCATGCCCGGCTGGGAAGCCATGCGAAAAGAATGAGGGCTTTCGATTACTTCGACGTAGAGCAACTCGTGTCCATCCAAAACGCCGATGTTCACCGTTTCCTTAGTTTCGTTAGAAAGGGCTACGGCCACTGGCCGGCTGATCTTGCGCAGGGTCGCATGATAGGCAATTCCTGCGCCGAGCCTGGCTAGTTTGGGCGCGACGACGTAGGCGCCGGCTTCGTCGCGCAGCAGATAGCCCTCGTTCTCCAAATGAGCCACGAATCGGTACGCCGTGCTCTTGTTTATCCTGGTCTGCTCCGCGATCTCGCGGAGTTGCAGGCCCGCCGGTGAAGCGTCGAGGGCCTCCAAAATGTGCAACACCTTCCCCACCACCCCGACCGGCGCCGACTTGGATTCGCGTGCCCTGATCATCGGTGCGCCACTCCTTCCACTCAAAGGGAACGTTCAGAATATGATGGCAGCATTTTACATGAAGAAACGTTCAGTTTTTCAGTATTTGAAATTTAGATTCTTACTATTGAATTTGCGTGAGCGTCTTGCTACAAAGCCACGTTCCCGGTTTCCCGGCGCGGGTTCAACGGTTCTGGGGGGTGTATCGCCGGAAGCGGGGTCCCATCGACGATCGACCGAATCGAGATTCAGCGAGGGGGGGTGGCTATGCGAGTGGTGAAGTTGGCTGGAATGATTCTCGGGTCCTTCTTCTTAGCCACTGCCGCAGTTCATGCACAAACTGCAGTCGGCGAGGTGAACGGGACAGTGGCAGATAGTTCAGGAGCTATTGTGGCAGGGGCCACCGTCACGCTCACAAACCAAGCGACTGGAATTGTGGATCGAGCTACCACGAATTCTGACGGGCATTTTGTCTTCATCAACGTGAGGCCCGGTCAGTATGTCCTCGGGGCGGAGTCATCGGGATTCAAATCAACTCGAGTCTCTCCGTTCACGGTAGGTGTCAATCAGACCGTCACGCAGACCGTAAGACTCGAACTCGGTTCAGTGACCGAAACCGTTACAGTCAATGCCGAAGCAGCGATCCTTGAAAGATCTTCCAGCGAACTCGGGACGGTGATCACGGAAAAAGCGATTACCGACATCCCTTTGAATGGCAGGAATTTCACGCAGTTGCTAACTCTCACTCCTGGTGTCACGCCGGTTTCTACGTCTCAGAATAAGAGCATTGGCGGAGTGGAGGGGAATGTTGGAATCCCCAATTCCGGCTTTGCTGACCCCTCCATCCACGGACAGCAAAATCGCTCCAAGCTGTACTTTTACGACGGCATCATCAACACTAACATCCGCGGGCCAACGTACGTCGTCGTTCCAAATCTTGACTTGGTCCAGGAATTCAAGGTCGTCGGACAGGATTCCAAGGCGGAGTACGGCGGTGCCACTGGCGGCGTGGTGGATATGGTTTCGAAATCCGGGACCAATGCCTTCCACGGCTCGCTCTTTGAGTACGTGCGCAATGATGCCTTTGATGCTCGCGACTCGTTGAATGATTTTGACCCGCTCACGCGCGCTCCCTCAGCGCCGCTCGCCTTCCGGCAAAATCAGTTCGGAGGATCCTTTGGTGGTCCGGTTTTCAAAAATAGAACCTTCTTTTATGGCGGCTACGACGGCTGGCGCTACAGCCAGCCCAGTCACGGACGTAATTATGTTCCAACGCCTGCTGAGCTGGACGGAGATTTCACCGACACGAGCACTAGCTTGTTCACCACTGTCCACCAGATCTACAACCCTTACTCCACAACAGCGACGCCTCACGCCATTGACGCCAGCGGCACGACAGGCCTTCGGGATCCTTTCAAATGCGATGCTGCGGGCGCCCCGATCGCTCCCGCTTCGGACGGAACGCAACCCGGAACAGTCGGGACGGGAGGTGTAGTCGCGTGCAATATAATTCCTTCCGCCCTTATCAATCCGGCTATGCAAGCCTTCTTCAAAACCTATTCGGCTGCTCCGAATTATGTGAACCCGGCGGACCCTACACACAATTTCATTCAGACACGCCCGGATCGCAATAACTCCAACTCTTTTCAGCTACGGATTGACCATCATCTCAGCAACAGAGACAGTTTTTTTCTCCGCTATACACAGCAAAACGTCTATTCCTATACGCCAATTGGTGAACTAGGTTTCACGGACGGAACCGGGCGTGGCCGAAACTATGGCGGGGGTTGGGTACATACTTTCAGCCCGAGACTTTTCCTCGATGTCCGGGCTGGGTACGCGGGAAGGCCGAGCGTCGATGCCGGTCAGTCCAATAAGGATCCCCACGGGCTTCAGCCTATGAAGGACGCTGGTCTCCTGAACATCGACCAATACCAAGGCATGTTGGTTGCAATGTCCAATTGGCACGCGGGAGATGATCGCGACGACCATGGTAACTTTGGAATTCGTGGGCCTGCCCCTCGCGAAAACCCGACTTGGAGCATCACTCCCAACTTAAGCTGGCTCAAGGGCAACCACAATCTCAAAGTAGGCTTCCAGTACGTCCAGGCCAGCAGAGGCCAGAAAAACACATTTCAACAAATGACTTTTGCTACGGGGCAAACCCAGGAATTCAATCCGAAGGCTGTCAATAATACCGGACTGGATCTTGCATCTGCCTTGCTTGGCTTCCCGAACAATTATCAGGGTCAGCTGCCGGTTGTCCATGGCGGGCCGGTCGAATTCAACTATGCGTCTTGGGCTATCTACGGGCAGGATGAATGGAAGCTTGCTTCCAGATTGACCTTAACGCTGGGCCTGCGGCTGGATGCCCTCACGCAACCCCAGACGACCGATGGCCGGCTGTGGAACGCACTCGATCTATTCAACCAAAAATGGATCATCGGTGCCGCAACAATGCCTCCGCTCTGCAGCGCGGCACAAGTGGCGCCATGTATTCCCGATGGCCCACCTTTCTATGCTCCGGGAACAGGCTCTACTTGCAACACTACCAACTATCCCCCTGTGCCCAACCGCATTCCCTGTGACTTCCGCCAGGATCTTCATTTCGGTGATGTCGTCCTTGCTGGCGGCCCGGCCTTTGCCTTTCCTCCCGTGCGCGACAATTGGGGCCCACGCGTTGGTGTGGCCTGGCAATTCAATCGAAAAGCGGTCTTGCGCGGCGGGTACGGCCTCTACTGGGATTCCCTCCCGGCAAGAAGCCAGTATGCGCAGAACGGCTTGGAAGCCGCGGTATGGCCGGACTCAACGGCGATTCCCGCCTTTGACCTGAATGCACCTGCAGACTTCTCGGGAGGCACTAAGCAGCTTGTGACCCAGGCGCAAGCAAACACCCTGGTCTCTCTTCCGGGGGCGTCTCCCTGGACCGTCGGCAATTTTCCCCTTGATCCCCACTTCAAGGACGCCCGTTCACACCAATGGCATATCCAGGTCCAGAGGGAAATCACTCCGGAGACGCTTTTCTCCATCGCGTATGCGGGGAGCAACAACGGGAGGCTCGACTACAAAGGCAAACCAAATACGGCGCCCCAGGCATTTCCTACAGGAACGGCTGCTGACGCTATCGACGCTCTCAGGCCAATGCCCTGGGTAAGTGCAAACATAAACTATGAACAGAGCATCGGATACTCTCGCTACAACGCTCTTGAAACAAGTTTGCACCATCGGGTCTCGAGCGGTTTGTTCTTTCTGTTGTCCTATACATGGAGCAAGTCCATTGACGTGAGCAGCGGCTACTTTGGTGTCGAGAACGGCCCGGGAGGAGGTGCAGTTGTTCAGGATTACTTCGACCTGAAATCGAACCAAGGTGTCTCCGCTTTCGATATCACCCACTTTCTTTCCCTGGCCTCTGTTTACGAGCTTCCTTTCGGCCATGAGAAGAAGTGGTTGCGGGGTGGGCCACTTTCCTGGATTCTCGGAGACTGGCAGGCCAATCCTCTCTTCCAGGCCCGGTCTGGACAGCCCTACACCTTGAATGTCAGCGGCGACATCGCGAATATTTCCGGAAGCGGCGGGATTTCCGCATCGGCCGCCAGTGGTTACGGTCGGCCCAACATCATTGCCGATCCCTTCCAAGCGGGTCGGGTTCTCACAAACCCCGATCCCAAGTGTCAGTTGACGACTTCCCAAGGCGGGCGTGCTGCGGACGCCGTCCATAATTCTCTAACTTGGTTCAACCCCTGTGCCTTTACGACTCCGATCAACTCGTTCGGTAATCTGGGGCGCACTACTTACCGTGGCTCGTCCGTGTTCAACATGGACTTTTCCATGATCAAGAACATTCCTCTCCCCAGAGAGAGCATGAGACTGCAGATGGCCTTTGAGGCTTTTAATGTTTTCAATATCCAAAATATGGACGTGCCTTCTCAGCTTAATATCACCAACAGAAGCGCCGGCGTCATAACCAGCCTTGCGCAAGGTACTACGCCAAGAGAGCTTCAGTTTGGGCTGAGATTCGTTTTCTGATATCAATTTCGCACGCAAAAGTCCTTTCTTTTCTTTAATGCGCGGCGGTGCTCACCCCCGTCGCCGCGCTGGGCTGATAGAAGGGTGGCGGTTCACAGGAGAAGGAAAAACGATGGCAGCCAATCAAACGTCGCGACGAGATTGGATGATCGGAACCGGCTCTGCCCTGGCTGCGGCAACGCTCCCGGTGAATTCTACGTTCGCCTTTGGACAACCGTTCACACCGGCGCAAGTCGTTACGTCCCCGTCGGCCGATCAGGCGGATCGCGTGCGCCGGATGAAGTGGTGGCACGAAGCGCGCTTTGGCATGTTCATTCATTGGGGACTTTACAGCGTCCTTGGACGGCACGAGTGGGTTATGGAGAACGAGGGAATCCCGGTTTCCGAATATGCGCTTCTGGCAAAGCAATTCAAGCCAAAGCCGTTTCCCGCGCGGGATTGGGCCAAGCTCGCAAAGGAAACCGGCATGCGCTATATGGTCATGACCACCAAGCACCATGAAGGCTTCTGCCATTTCGATACCAAAACCACGGATTATTGCTCGCCAAAGCAAGGACCGGGCCGCGATCTCGTCCGCGAATATGTGGATGCCGCTCGCGGCGAAGGCCTGCGCGTCGGTTTCTATTATTCGCTGATGGACTGGCACCATCCCGACGGCGCGCGCTGCGCAAAGGATGAGGCCGCGCGCAAACGCTTCGTCGATTATATTCACACGCACGTCCGAGAGTTGATGACCAATTATGGAAAGATTGATGTGCTCTGGTACGACGTTGCGTGGCCGCTCGACGCCGCGGGCTGGGAATCCGAACGCATGAACAAAATGGTATTCGAGCTTCAGCCCGACATTATCGTCAACAACCGCAACAAGCTTCCGGGCGATTTCTCGACGCCCGAGCAACAGATTAAGGCGGACACGGAAGGCCGCGCTTGGGAGTCCTGCATGACGCTGAACGACAGTTGGGGATACCAGCGCGCCGATGATGATTGGAAGAGCCCCAGGCGGGTGATTCAAAATTTGCTTGCCTGTTCGCGGGACATGGGAAATTATCTGCTCAACATCGGGCCACGCGCCGACGGCAGCGTCCCGGAAGATTCCGTAAGGGTGCTGACGGAAGTCGGACAATGGCTGCGCCGCAACGGGGAAGCGATCTACGGATCCGATCCCTGTCAGCCCCGCCGCTCGAACTACGCGAGCTTCACGCGCAAGGGCAACACGCTTTTCATGCACGTGCACTTCTGGCCCGGCAATTACGTGGCGATAGCAGGGTTGCAAACGAGAGTGAAATCCGCGCGGTTCCTCACGTCCGGCAAGAGGATAGAATTCCAGCAGGATCCCTACCGCGTTCGTCTCACCAGCTTTCCCGAAGAGGCGCCGGACCACCCCGTGACGACCATTGCTCTGGAATGCGACGCCGAACCTACTCAAGACAATATTTTTGTCCGTGAAGAAAAGCCCCGCGACGGCATCTGAAGAACAGCAACAACGAGCCCCAAGCCTCCAAAGAGAGAGCCGCTACGTGTTAAGCACAAACATCCTCTTGCGCACTGTACTAACGATTTCTGCAGCACTTTGGTTAGCGCCAGCAAGCTTTTCGTCGGCGAGTCCGCAGGCCCAATCCCAGCCAGCCAAGACTCGCAGGTCGCAACGAGTCCACATGCAAGAAGTACAGGTCGCGAGTCCCGACGGGAAGCTCAAGTTCACGGTCCTGTCCGATGCGGAGCGCCTCACGTTTACCGTCGCATTCGGCAACACGACGGTGATTGAGCCTTCGCCCATCGTCATGAAACTCGATGGGTACGATCTTTCCTCCGGTGTGGTGTTCAACAAGGTGGAGCGCTACGAGGTGAACGAGACCTATCCTTGGTACGGCGCGAAAAGTACGGCCATCAATCGATGCAACGGCGTGAAGATCTCTTTGACGCATGACTTGAGCTTTACGGATTACACCTTGGAAATTCGCGTCTTTGATGATGGGGTCGCGTTCCGCCACATTATCCCCGGAGAAGAGAACGTACGGCGCGTCCCGGACGAATACTCGACATTCGTAATGCCCAACGGCTCGACCGTCTGGTATGGCGGGTTGGAGGGCGGTCATTACGAAACCGAATACGTCAAAAAGGATATCGCAGAGGTGGAACCCGGGGAATGGGCCGGGCCGCCGCTCACGTTTAAGCTGCCTGAGGCCGGCGGGTATGCGTCGATTACGGAAGCAAATTTGATGAATTACAGCGGAATGGGATTGGATGCGAATGGTCACGGCGGCTGGGTGATTGGTTTGGGCCATCGTCAACCCTTGAATTGGCCATTCGAGCTGCGTTACGGCAGAGAAGAGGCGAAACGTCTTGGCAAGCCCGCGTCCATCACCGGGACTATAACGACGCCGTGGCGTGTAGTGATGGTCGGCAAGGATTTGAACACGCTCGTGAACAGCACGATTTTGCCAAACCTTTGTCCACCTCCCGATCCAAAACTCTTTCCGGAAGGTATCCACACCGTATGGATCAGGCCCGGCCGCGCCGTGTGGCGCTACCTCGACGATGGTCCGCAAGGCGTCGAGGGCATCAAGGAATTTTCGCGCATGGCATCCGAGCTGGGATTCGAGCACAACATCCTCGAAGGATTTTGGAGTAAATGGACAACCGAGCAGCAAAAAGAAGTTGTGGACTACTCACGCAAGCTAGGCGTAAGCATCTGGTTTTGGAAACATAGCAAAGAGCTACGTACTCCCGAAGCACGCGAAGAGTTCTTGAAGATGTTCCATGACTTGGGCGTCGCCGGCGCGAAGATTGATTTTTTCGATCATGAGGCCAAGGAAGTGATCGACCTTTACGAAGCGCTTCTTCAAAAGGCGGCGGAATACCACGTGATGGTCGTGTTCCACGGAGCGAACAAACCGACTGGCCGGGCACGCACCTGGCCGAACGAGATGGTCCGTGAGGCGGTTCGCGGCATGGAGTCAAGCGCACTGAAAGACCGTGCGTGGCACGAAACCACCCTGCCGTTTACACGCTGTCTTGCCGGGCCCGCGGATTACACGGCGATGATGTTTAACGAGCGTCGCCGCAACACGACCGTGGCGCACCAGATTGCCAGCACCGCTATTTTTTCAGCTCCTTTGCTCACGATTGCCGCCAATCCCGAGACCATTCTGAAGACTCCCGCGGTCGATGTCATCAAGAGCGTTCCCCCGGTCTGGGACGAGACCATCGTTTTGCCGGACTCGGAGATCGGGGAACTCGCGGCTTACGCCCGGCGAAAAGGGAACGTCTGGTTTCTGGCAATAATGGGTGGACCCCAGCGAAAGACGTTGCGCGTGCCTCTTTCATTTCTCGGCCAGAGAGATTACAAAATGGTGCTGGTTCGCGACAATCCCACGGATGATGTGGCTGTAGAAATGGAAAACGCAATTCGGAAACGTGCCGATTCGCTCGATATCAGTTTGCGAGGAGGCGGCGGTTTGCTCGCCCGTTTTTCGCCAACGAAATGACGTCGGCGCCTTTCCGCGACGTTCGAATCGAGGACGTCTCAAGTTTGTTCCAAGATTGCACTCCTGCGGGCACCCAAAGCAGCGGCTGACGTATGGGATAGTTGCGAATGATTTCTTCCACAGTCGGATCAGGATTCAGTTTGCTCCAGGCAGCGAAATATTCAGGTTTCGAAAGTGCGATTCCCGCAAATAAGAGGCTGGGCTGTCGCACCGGCCAAGCCGCGAAGTATTCGACATCATGCGTATATGGCCACGCCTTCTTATCAGCGATGAAGGGAAACATAAAGGCCATCGCTTTCGCGAAACCTCGGCCATCTGGAAGCGAATAGGTGAAAAGATTATTCTCCGGCGTTGAGAGAATTTGGCAAACGGTGGACATCGCATCCAGATTGAAAAGGCAGTAACCATAAGGTTTCGTGCGACTAAGTTCTCGAGGGAAACTGCCATTCTCAGCAATCTGCTCTGGCACGATGACTTCCTTGAATCTTTTTTGGTAAAACCCTGTTAACTCCTTGTTGCCCGTAAACGCCGCGAACTCCGACACTTGCATCAGCCAACAGGTTCCGTGATTATTCTTCGCGTCGCGCTCCTCCTGGCCGTTCTTGGAAGTCATCATCCAATCCAGATAGTCGGCGAACCACTTGCGCAGGCCGCGCGTTTCCGGAGTAGAGAGAGCGCGAGCTTTTTCCAGTACCGGGATGGAGCGGACGACTTCCACCAGATGAATGGTGTCAATAATTCCGGTCCCACGCCCTGTGGTTACACCATGAATTGCCTGGGCGTACTGAAGGTTTGCATGCATGAGCGTTCCAGGATCGAGAAACCACGCTCGTAAATGGCTCACAGCATGCCGCGCGAATCGCCTGTCGTGCGTGAGAACCCATGCCGCGCTCAACGCAGGGACCTGAATACTTAACCGAATCAGCGCGTGTCTGTGAGCCAGGAAATTGTCCGGGTTGGACATGCCATCACGACGGATATACGGCCCAGAAGGATTTTTTGGATCGGGCCACCAATAATCGCCCTCGGAAAAATAATCGTGCAGCCCGCCCGCACTCCGCGGACTTGAGAACGCCGTGATTGTTATCGGTGGTTGCTCGAGGTAGCGATCCGCCGCCTTGAGGATTCGCCGCCGATCAATCTTTGCAAGATCCGGCATATCGCGCTCACGCTCATCGCCGAATGCAAGGCGTGGCATCTTGAGCGTAGCGGCTGCGAAACCTGCAGAAACACAAAATGCTCTCCGCGTTAGTAGACTCATCGCTGGTATGTAGCACGCGAACTGGTCACAGTGAGCGAGAGATCCTGCACTGTAGTTTCAGTCTGTGAAATACAGACTCCTAGTCCTGAAAACCATGGCGTCATCTTACTGCAAGTAATGTGTTTATGCCTCGGAGCGTCAGCGCAATATTCGGTTCTCAAATACTGACGCCAAAACTCCTCGCGGGTCGAGTGCTACTCTGACGGTCTGCTCCCGAGACGAATAAAGAATCTCCATGTTAGATTCGCCCTGGGCGGAGAGAGGGACCGCCCTGCCTTCGGCAGCGAGAATGGGATCTCACTTTCGGCGAGAGAAAGACTCTGTGTCTGTTCCTAAAAGGCTAAAGTTGCTGAGACGCCCTAGAAGTCCGGTTGGGGGAAGTCTGGCGTAACCGAATCCCGCTCGCGCTATGATCTCCTCAAACCCCGTTTCTGGCCCGTGACCTGCACTTCTCCGAGTACGCCACAAATCGGGACTTGGGCCAGTCGAAAGGACGTCCGTCGGAAAGAAACTCTTACCGAGCACGAACGATATAGAGCCTCTGAAAATTCGGCGAGGAGACCATGAATTTGTTCCGGTTCTGCCAATCTAGCCAAGCTCGAAATTGAGTTTGATGCTGGGCAAGCCACTGACTAACCTCGTCAGGACGTGCGATCTGAAAGAGCCAATAGTTGTAAGCCTCAAAGTGGCCTGCCGTTATGACGGCCTGTTGCCAGCGACTCAAGTCATTTGCTGCGATTTTCTTCTGCGCTAAGAGCGCTAGCTGATTCTTGCGAATGTCGCACACCTTGTGGATGGTAAGGGGCTTGACGTCGCTCCCAAATGGAACAGCGCCCATCAGAAAGGCTATCTCGAATTGCGGCTCGAACGGGGGCTGCTTTTGCGGGGCCTCAGCGTTTTCGGTGAGATTCGCGGACACACTGGTACCTTTGACGAAGATAGCCTTGTCGTACCATTCAAACATCAAAGCGCCCACCTGGCTCACGTGCCCCTTGTCGGACGATAGATTGCAGAACACTTCCCCGTAAATCAGAGCCCATACTTTTTCCGTCGTGTTCCCGAAGGAAGTTGCTAGCAATTCGTATGGTTCAGGCCGGGAGTACTCTTTCAGCGCGGCTTCTTCCATCTCCTTGAACTGCTTGGGTTGAATCTGGGTAGGGGCACCTTTCTGGATGGCCTTGTAGTACGAGGAACTCTGACAAAGAGCGGCGGTGGATAAAGCAAGAAAAACGAGTAGACAAGCGACAGTTCTGTTCATGAGTAACCTCGCGTGTTGGGTCTCATCTTATCCCCTCTTCCAGCAAAAAGGCGGTTCGTTTCTCTTCAGCGCTTGGTAAACAGCGTACTCGCCGAAGTGGAATCCAGCGGGAAATGGACCGGCAGACCTGTCCGGTTTCGACTTATAGGGCACTTGAACTGGGACTCGCGGGATACTTTCCGAAGAAGCTGACGACGCGCGTCTCGTACTCTGCCGGTGCTGCACCCAGGGCGGCGGGCCCGCTCCCCGCACTATCCAGAATTCTTTCGGACCCGTGGCTGCTTTATAGACTCGCCGGGAGTGCCGGCAGGGGATGGTGGAATCGCGGGTGCCGCAGATCAATAGAACCGGAAGTGGCCTCTCGGCCACCGCTTGTTCCGGCGAGACGTCTTCTGGCTTGAACCCGCCTTCTTTCTCGACGGAATGCATTGCTGCCATGGATGCGGGACGGAAGAGAGATTTTCCGAGCCAGGAGCCGGCGTGCAGACCGGCGTAGTCGTAACTGACTTCTCGCAGATTTGCAAACGGAGCTTCGGCGACAACGGCTTCGATTCGTGGCTCGATGGCGGCGGACTGCAACGCGATGGCAGCGCCCATGGAGACACCGAGCGCGTAAAGATGCCGGACCTTCTCGCTGGAATAGAGAACGTTGGTGACGGCGACTGTGTCATGGCGCTCCTTCCAGCCGTACGTGGCCATATCGCCGCCGCTCTCACCGTGGGCGCGTGCGTCCATCATCACGAGGCTGTATCCATGACGAAGCAGGAATTCCGCATGGCCGATGTCGCCGGTGCAATTGTCTGAAACGCCGTGGTAGAGGAGCACCCAGTCGCCATTCGGCGCCGGCGGACGGACTTTCCAACCGCGCAACTGGACGCCGTCGGTCGCCGCCGCAGTGAAATCCTCTTTCGTCGCGCCTGTGCGAGCAAGCATCGCCTGAGTCTCGTCCAACCGCATCCGATTCAAGCGCATCGGGTGGAGAATTCCTCCACCGATGGAGGCTCCCACGTATGCGGCGAGGAGAGGCAAGATCGCCAGAAATCCCACCGCAGCGAATTGGTATCTCCTCATATGGAAGTGGAATTTCCGGCTTGGGAGAACGCTCGTGATCAACACTCCCAAAATCGTCTAGGTCTCCACTAGAATCTATCACGCGCTAGTAGATCTATGGTTAGGCATCCTCCCCCTCGCCTGTCTGTGGGTTTACCACCATATCCATCGGCAATGAACTCTAGCTGAATGGCAATTCTTCATCGGCCATCGGCCTGCGCCGGCGCAAAACGAAACTCTCGTTCACGACACCTCAGTGGACGTGTGACAGTGGTCGCGGAGAAGTGAGATTCCGGAGGAGAGGAGCACGCCAACTAATGGCCGGCTTGAAACCGTTGCATCGGCCACTTGTCCGTGAACCCCACTTCTCGGGACCTGACCATCGAATGGAGCCGCAACTCGGGGGCAGAAGCTCATTTCTGGAGACCCACTGCGGGGTATATTCGCAAGTCACCGTCATTCCGACTTCTCATGTATGACGTATCGCTTCGAGGGGACTTACTTTTATCCAGGGCCAAGCGGCAAGGAAAGCAATGGCAGTCGAGATCAGCGTCATCGCAAGCGCAACCGGTATGAGAACATGCAGCTCGACAGCATGGATTTCGTAGAACTGAGACCTACAGAGAATCGTTGCGGCAATTCCCAGCAGCAATCCAATCGACACCCCCACGGCGGAAATGATCCCGGATTGCCGCAAAAACAGCTTAACCAAACGAAATGGCTGAGCACCCAACGCGACGCGGATGCCGATCTCCTTCTTCCGTTCATTTACAGAATAGAAGATAGCTCCATAGAGTCCGAAAATCGCGAGCATCAGGGCGAGCGCACCAAGACCGCTGACCACGCGCAGCGTGAGAAGTGGGACCAAAAGCGTAAAACGCATCACATCATCGGATGTGAACGGTGGAGTATCGACTCTTATGCCAAGGTTCCGAACCATCTGAGATACTGGCTGCGCCCAGAGACGCGAATTACTTTGGGTGTGAACAATCAGTAGTAATTGTGGCAGGTAATGCTGGCTCAGCGCATAGTAGATGACCGGATGCATCGGCTCATCCAATGAGCCGTACTTGCCGTCGCCTGCAACACCGACCACGGTGACCACACGATTGCCATTCTGGATGCGCATCTGCCTGCCGATTGGATTTTCGCCGGGCCAATACCTCGCCGCCAAGTTGTGATTGATGACCACGACTTCAGGAGTGTTTTTCGAATCCGAAGAATCGAACGTGCGTCCGGCAAGGAGAGGAATTCCGAGAGTCGCGAAATAGCTGCCGTCGACAATATTACCAGCGATTTGAACCTTTTGTTGCAAGCCGCCGCGTACACTCTCTATGTTTACCTCATCGGGCGGCCATGGGTCGTCAATCAATGGAAATTCCAGCGCGAGAGAGCTTGCTTCGACGCCATAGAGCTGCGAAGCCGACTGCTTCAGTTCTCCATATAAATTTAGTCCCTGCGCTTCTGAGAAGCCGCTGGATTGCGTATCAATCATCACGGCAACAAGGTTTTGCGGCGAAAAACCCAGGTGGACATTCTGTAGATTGTGCAAGCTGCGGAGGCACAATCCAACGCCGACCACTACCAGCGTGCAGAGGGCAACCTGAATCATCACGAGTGCATTTCGGATGACACCTTTGCGCGTGCCGCAGACTACGGCCTCGCCGCTCAACGCACCGGCGACGTTCGCCGAGGAGGCGTAGAGAGCAGGCGCCAACCCTGTCACTAAGGTGGAGATAAGAATCAAAACCAACGTCATAGCCAGAACAGTTCCATTCGTTCGGAAATTAGCCGCGAGAGTGAAGGTGCCAACGATTGAATTTGGGACTTTGAATTGTGAAAATCCGGCGAGCGCTGCGGAGGCAAGAAGAAAGCCGCCCATACCACCCACGGCACAAAGAATGGCGCTTTCAGTAAGAAGCTGGCGAATCAGCCTTCGGCGCGCCGCCCCGAGCGCCGCGCGGATCAGAATCTCCTGCCTTCGGCCGGTCGCTAGACCTAGGAGAAGGTTGGCGACATTGGCGCAGGCGATGAGCAAAACCATCAAAACGATGGCCATCAGCACGCCGGATATAAGTTTTGCGGTGGACCGCCAATCAGGCGGCAGGGCGGTCGCAGGAGCTAGAACGGCGACGTGGTCTTTGTCCGCTTGGGGATAGGCTGCCGCAAGTTGCCCCGACAACGCCCGCATGTCTGCGCTAGCGCGTTGCCGCGACACGCCAGGGCTCAGGCGACCGATCAAGGTAAGTAACCGAGCATCGCGGTCCGTTAAAGCTTGCGAATCCAGCGTGGTGAGAATGTCTGCACGGAACCCAAAGACAACGCCATTGAAATCTTTTGGCGTGACGCCCTCGATCACGAGGGCTTGCCCGTTCACGACCACCGTTTTGCCAACGATTTCCGGGTCCGCGCCCCATCGTTTCCAACAGGAGTAACTCAAAACCGCCGCCGGCGTTTTCTTTTCATCGTCGCCAGGAGCGAAGAGTTGGCCGAGAAGTGGCCGAATACCCATCACCGAAAAATAATTGTCGGAGGCTGCTTCTACCATTCCTGTTTCATCGCGGTCGCCGTGAGTCATGTGGCGCAACGATATTCCGTTGGGGAAAGCCGCCATAGCGGAAAACGAATGACTGCTGTCGCGATAGTATTTGTAATCCGGATACGAAACGCCGTCGAACTCGCTCGTTGGCGAGGCCGTATAGATGGTGACCAGTCGGTCCGGCGCTGTCGCAACTGGCGGACGAAGCATGATCCCGTTGAAGACACTGAGCCCCGCGACACTGACGGCCATTGCGACAGACAGCGAAAATGCCGCAATCGAGGCCAGCTTCCAGTTCTTCACCAACATACGCAGACCGTAACGCAAGTCCTGAATCAGCGTTTCCATACTACCTCCCGTCCCTTGCCTAAGATGCAGAGTACAAGCTGGCCAGGATTTCGGAAACGTTTCGCGGCGATCGACGGAGTCTTTGTTAATGGAGCGGCTGCCACAGTTCGATTTTGTTACCGTCGGGATCGTATATCCAGGCGAAGCGACCGTAGCTTTCGTCTTGGCGCTTAGGATCGATGCGGACGCCTTCTTTCGCTAAGCGATCGACCAGTACTTCGAGGTCGTCGACGATGTAGTTCACCATGAATGAGGCTTGGCTGGGCTCGAAGTATTTGGTGTTGCCGGGGAAAATGCTCCAGATCGTCATCTGCTCACTTTCAGGATTGTCTTTTTCACGCCACGGCAGCATGACACCATGGCCGCTATCCGCGAAGCCGAGATGTTTTGCGTACCACTCCTTCATTTGTTGCTGATTCGCGGACTTGAAGAAGATTCCACCGATGCCGAGTATTCGGCCTTGCTGGCTCATGGTTGTTTTCCTTTTTTGTGATTGTACAGTGGCAATGGCAATGCCGCTTCGGCTCCAACCTTGACTGGCAAGTTGAAGACCGAAACCGAAAGCGCCAATCAATGCTGTGAATAGCCTCGCAACGTACCAGCGCCGACCAACTCTCTCGCGGTTCGTTTCCACGGTCGAAGTGTTAACCAGGGCGTTCATGGGGGCGAAGCATACCTTAGAAACCTCTCGATTCACAATCAGGTCCTGATTAACCTGCGTTTCACGAGTGAAATCCACGGTCCTGCCGAAACGATTTTTGATGTGGTCGCCGATATGCCGAACTACGGTCGCTGGCACCGGAATTCGCCT
>Ga0209153_1000087_pt1 | contig 46293 bp, 50 predicted proteins | sample GraSoiAngelo_120_FD_185877 | JGI IMG/M metagenome (GOLD analysis project Ga0209153, IMG submission 185877) | Grasslands soil microbial communities from the Angelo Coastal Reserve, California, USA - 14_0919_09_20cm (SPAdes) (version 2) | ecosystem: Environmental > Terrestrial > Soil > Grasslands ... | reverse complement strand
TGCGCTTCGGTCTCGGCCGCTGGCGGCGTCTCCTCTTCGCGCTCGATCTGGCGCGGCGTGCCGTCTGCGTTGAACAAGCGGCGGTCTGTGACTTTGAAAGTTGGCTTCTCTTCGCTCATCGGTTTTCACGCAGACACGACAACGACCGAGAGGGCCGCGCCGGTCAATCATTCATTCGCATCAGTTGTTTGCTGAACGGCCACGATGGTAGCACCTGCGCGCACGCCGTCGCAAGAATGGCAGAGTTTCGGGTTCCGGGTTTCGAGTTCCGAGTTGTTCTACCAGCGCGGCCCACTTGGAACATACCGGCTTAGGTTTTAGACTTAGCCAAAGCAATTAAACTTTGTGGCTTCAACTCGGAACTCGGAACTTTGAACCCGGAACTAAATGCTTATGCCCGCATCATTCAACGATCTGGTCGCACTGATGGCGCGTCTTCGGCGCGCACCCGACGGCTGCCCTTGGGATCGCGAGCAGACCTACGCCACGCTCGCGCCGATGCTCTTGGAAGAGGCTTACGAAGCTTTCGAGGCCGTCGAAGAAGCGCGTGAAGGTCGCCCGGAAGAGTTGCGCGACGAACTTGGCGACCTGCTCTTTCAGATCATCTTCTACGCGCAAGTCGCCGCAGAGCGCGGCGAGTTTACGATTGCAGATGTGGTTGATGGCATCCACACCAAGATGGTGCGTCGCCACCCGCACGTCTTCGGCAACGAGACGGCGCAGGATGCGGCGGAAGTCCTGCGCAACTGGGAAGCGATCAAAGCGGCCGAGAAAAAGGCGGCCGGCAAGACAGACGAAGAGGAAGAGACTGCGCTCCTCGACGGCGTCTCTTCACGCGCGCCCGCGCTCATGGAAGCGCATCAGATCACAACCAAAGCCGCGCGCGTCGGCTTCGACTGGCAACGCCTCGAAGACATCTTCGATAAGCTCCACGAAGAGATTGACGAACTAAAGGCCGCGATCAAAGAACGCGACGAACGCCAACAGGCGCGCGCCGCAGACGATCAATCAGCCCGCGCCGACGAGCAATCAACCGGCGCAACGAGCGAACAACGCGCACGTGAAGCGCCCGCGCGGCCTATTTCTGATGAAGAGGCCGAACACGAGCGCGTCCGCGAAGAGTTGGGCGACCTACTCTTCGCCGTCACCAACATTGCGCGCCACCTCAGCGTCGAACCCGAAGCCGCGTTGAAGTTAACCAACCGCAAATTCCGCCGCCGCTTCCGCCACATCGAACAAGGACTCAAAGCGCGCGGGCGCACACTTGATCAAGCGACACTCGATGAGATGGAAGAACTCTGGCAGGAAGCGAAAGGTGCGCGTGGTTGAAGCGAGGGCTAAGACGCTCATGCTACCGCTTGCGTCTTGTAAGCTAGACTTCTAAGATGAGTTTATGCCGACGGTGTTGCGTGTAGGCCGCTTTCGCTTCTTCTTTTTCAGCAACGAGAGTCAAGAGCCGCCGCACATACATGTCAAGGCAGCGGAGAACGAAGCGAAGTTCTGGCTCGAACCAGCCTTGCACATTTATTCAAGAAAGTCTGCATGAGGACTGCATAATTGAATAGTCCAAGCCATTTATGCATTACTTTCCGAATACTTGTGCAAGTCTGCTCGAACCCATCAGCTTGGCTTTCAATTACGGGTTCAGGGGATGCGAGCTAAGCGAAATCGCAGAGCTTGTCAGGCAACACCGGGCGCAATTTTTGGAGGCTTGGAATGAGCACTTTGGCGAAGAACAATCGTAACGCGGCGCGGGCCTATGTGCCGACCTCTGCCCTCGCCAAGTCGGTCGAGTTTGACGACGAGATGATGCGCGTTCATCTCACCGACGGGCGCATCGTCAGCGTGCCGCTCATCTGGTTTCCACTGTTAAGCGACGCGACGCCGGAGCAACGCGCGCACTATGAGATCGGCGGCGGCGGCACGAGCCTGCACTGGCCCGATATAGATGAAGACATATCCGTCGCCGGTCTAATGGCGGGCGCGGACTGGCAGTCAATGTAACTTCTTATCCGCTCCGCGCGCTGCGCTCACGCGCTTTTTAGGCTAAATGGTCAAAGGCTACGTCCGCACAACCGCCACGACACGAAAACCGATGACGACGTTGCGGAGGTCTGGGGTGTCCCAGTTGCGGTCGGCAGAGCGGAGGTTAAAAGCGAGGCCGTTGAGCCACGAGCCGCCGCGCAGCATCCGGTACTTCTGCTCCCCGCCACTTAGCCATGCGCTCCCGTCCGTCGGTGCGCCTGCATAAGAGCCGTGATACCAGTCCTGACACCACTCCCACACATTACCATGCATGTCAAATAAGCCGAACGCGTTCGGCTGAAAACTCCCAACGGGTCTTGTCTGGCGATAGACGCCCTTCGCCGCCCCGCCATACGGATAGTCGCCGTCGAAGTTCGCCTGCTCTGAACTCAGGGAGTCGCCGAAGGCGAACGCCGTCGTTGTTCCTGCCCGCGCCGCATATTCCCACTCTGCCTCCGTCGGCAGCCGGTACGTGTAGCCGTCGTTCTGCGCATTCAGCTTGGCGATAAACGAGACAGCATCATCCCACGACACCTGCTCCACCGGACAGTTGTCGCAGCCCTTGAAGTTCGACGGGTTATTGCCCATCACCGCCTGCCACTGCGCCTGCGTTACCTCGTACTTGCCTATGTAGAAACCATCAGCAATCGTCACCCGATGCACCGGCTTCTCGTCGCTGCCGCCGTTTTCCGACCCCATCATGAAGCTGCCCGCCGGTATCCACACGAACTCGATGCCCGCACGACTCTGCATCTGCTGTGATCGCCCGGCCGGTCGCGCTGTGCTCGTCGTGTTGCCGACTGTGTTGCCCGGCGTGCTCGTCGGTGCGGGCTTCGTTGCGCTCGTCAATGCCGCCATGCGTCGGCGCGCGATGCTGGCGAATTGTCCGTTAGGATACTTCGCCAAGTAGTCCTTGAAGTCCTCCGCGTCGGTGCTGTTCTGGATCGAGTTCCAGTAGCTCAACTCGAAGGCGGCCGGGTCAACCGTTGGCGCGGGCAGCGTGGGCGATAAGAGCGTCGGATTGCTTGTGGCGATGGCCGGCGGCGTGGGCGCTTTCGGCAGCATGAAGACAAAGTCGCCTTTGTCGAGATTCGGATTTCTGATCTTGCCGTACTGCGGGTGCTGCGCGTTGCGCGTGTAGTTGACCACGCGGTCTTGCAGGAAGTCGCCCAACTCGCTGCCCGTCACGTAGCCGTCATGGTTCGCGTCCGCCTCGCCTTCGATGGCGGCGATGAACTGCTCGCGGAAGATGCTGCGGTCGGGCACGGTCTCATCGGCACTGCCTGAAGTGATGAACTGGCGGACTGGACGCGAAGTCTTGTAGCCGATGTTGTCGGGCACGGCGCGTGAGAGCGCGAAGAGTGAACCGGAGAAGCAGGAGTCGAAGAGGAAGAGCGCGTGCTTGGCTTGAATGCGCCGGGCATAGAGTTCCATCTGCTGCATGTCCATCGCCTTATCCATGAAGCCGCTCAGGTCGCGGTTCGGGTTGGGCGCGTCCACAGGCACGATGTAGCCCATCTCTTCGCCGTATGATTGTTTGATCGTGTGTCCATGCCCGGCGAAGTAGAAGAGCAGACGATTCTCGACGTTCATGCCGTATTGCGAGATGAAGTTGCGGAAGGCTTCGTCAAGCTGCGCGCCCGTCCGATTCGGCAATACGATGACTTGAAAGCCTTGCTTCACAAGTGCGACGCGCACCGCTTCGATGTCCGCCGGGACGCCGGGCAGTTTGGGCCAACCGTTCGTGTATTCGCTCTCGCCGATCAGGAGCGCGTAGCTCTTGTCATAAAGTTTGACGACGCGCCCGTCTTCGGTCTTGATGTCAATCTCTGCGCGCAGACCGCGCCCGTCATCCTGTTGCGCTGTCACGGTCGGCAGCGACGAGAGCAGCAGTGCAGAGATCAGCGCGAGGATGACGAACAGAAGATGCGCACGGGGGATGCTGGTTTTCATAAGACTTACCTGACGCGGTTTCGGATGAAGATACGAACGCGAGCTTGTGACGGGATGCCTTGAACAAGCGGCGCAGGAACGGGATGACGCGGGCGAAAGTAACTCACGCTCGTAACAGATGTCAATTATCTTGCTGCGCTGTCGGCAGGGCATAAGACGGACGTGGCAAGCGCCGGCCCGTAAATGTTAAGATGGCTCGCGACGGAGGTTTTAACTTGTCACCTGTCACCTATCACTCGTCACTGTTTTAGGAGGTTCGTTCGATGGCGCTTATACAGTTTGTGCAAAATTATGAAGACCTATCCACAGACCGTGGGTTTCAGTTCAAGTTCTATTGCGACAAGTGCGGCAATGGTTACATGACGCGCTTTCAGGCTTCGACGCTAGGCACGGCCGGGTCGCTCCTGCGGGCGGCGGGCGATCTCTTTGGCGGCTGGGCGAGTTCGGCCGGCAACTCGGCTTATGAGTTGCAGCGCACGGTCGGCAGCAAGGCGCATGATGATGCTTTGGCGGCGGCGGTGGCTGAGGGCAAGGAGCATTTTCATCAGTGCTCGCGTTGCGGGCGTTGGGTCTGTCCCGAAGTTTGTTGGAACGCGAACGTCGGGCAGTGTGAAGGCTGCGCGCCAAACTTTCAAGAGGAACTCGCAGCCTCGCACGCCAACGCGAAGACGGAAGCGGCCCGCCAGCAAATCTACGAGCGCGCCCAACAGACCGACTACGCCTCGAAGCTGGACATGAGCGCGGATGCTTACGTCAGCGCAGAGTCGCAAGCACAGACAGACGACGCGCGCGCGGCGACCAGGCCGCTTTGCGCGAACTGCGGCACGATGGTGGGCAAGGCGAAGTTCTGTCCCGAATGCGGCACGCCGACGAAGCCTGCGAAGTTGACCTGCTCGGCCTGCGGCCATCAACCTGAAGGCACGCCGAAGTTCTGTCCTGAGTGCGGGACGAAGATGTAAAAACAGTGACGAGGGACAAGTGACGAGTTAAAAACTTGCGCTTGCTCGTCACTTGTCCCTCGTCACTGTTTTTAACAAAGCGGGCCGGTGAATAGTTCACCGGCCCGCTTTCTTGGTTTGCGTCTCGAGCTGCGCTTAGAGACGATAGAACTGAATGCTGCGCAGGATGTTGCTGAAGGCGCTCTGATAGTAGCGCGACTCATCCTGCGGCGCGACGGCGTCGAAATAGAAGAGCCGGCCGTCGTTCAGCATGGTCGTGACGACCGTGACCTGCTCCAAGCGTCCGGTCAGCGGCGACTGCCCCGTGAGCGTCGTCGCGTAAGCCGTGCGCCCAGAGATGCTAGTGCGTTGATAGCCGCTCTGCTGGCGCAGATACGGATTGCCCTGTAACAGCGAACTGATGTACTCGTCGCTCGCCCCTTGCAAGTTTCTGGACTGCACATTGTCCACGCCGATGATCACGCCGTGCGAGATGCCGTTCTGATCAACCGCCGCTTCGGGCGCGAACGTGGCTGAAGTCTGCGCGCCGTAGTCGCGCCAGTTGTCTGGAATGGACATCGTGTACCAGTCCGTCCTGATCTGCCGGAAGCGTGTGGACGGGTAAGGCACGTTCGTGTTGCGCTGGCTCGGATAGTTCGGATACTGATTGCGCCCTGCGCCCTGTTCGATCTCTTGCTGCGTGTAGGCGCGACCTGAACCGCGCAAGCGCGCTTGGATGCGTTGGAACTCAGGCGTGTTCTTGATCGGATTGCGCACCACTCCGATCAACTGCGCCTCTTGATTGATGCGCGCGTAGCGATTGGCCGGAGCCGGGTGGTCGCTCAAAAACTGCGGCCCGCCAGCGCCGCCCCGTTGTTCGATGGTCTTAAACATGTTCGCCAGATCGTTCGGGTCGTAACCGGCGCGCGCCATGATCTGCGCGCCGAGCACGTCGGCTTGCGTCTCATACTCGCGGCTGAACTTCAGGAAATAGACGCCGACGCCGAGTTGCGAGCCTTGCCCGATGACTGCGCCGGGCACGCCGCCGATGACCGCGCCGGCAATCGCGCCGATGCCACCGAGGATCGAATACTTCTGCGCTTTCGTGGCCTGCGCCGTGCCGTGCCGGAGCGCGACGTGCGACAACTCGTGCGCCATCACGCCGGCCATCTCGCCTTCATTGTGCGCCGCTTCGATCATGCCGCGATTGACGTACATCGGCCCGCCCGGCAAAGCGAAGGCGTTGATCTCGCGTTGATTGACGACCTTGAATGAATAACGAAACTCGCGGTGCTGGTACTCAGGCGGGATCGCATCCACGAGCCGGAAGCCAACGCTGTTCACGTATTCGGTCACGGTTGGATCGTTTAAGATCGGCAACTGCCGCTCGGCCTCGGCCGCCGCCTGTTGCCCGGCCTGTATGTCGTCCTGCACGCCGTAGCCGTTCTTCGGCGGCACGATGTGCGTCGGCACGGCTAACGCACTAATGGGCAGCGCCAGCAGCACGAACGCCGCTAAGCCCGCCAACAGTTGATGCACACGATGCGTCTGCATATATTTACGCTTCATCTCTTTTACTCCTCTGCGAAACGCGCGCACGCGCAGCACACGCGCAACTTATCAGCTTCAGCAAAATAAAAAAGCGGCGCGCCACCCTGCACACACATATCGAGGGTTGCGGCCGCCTGCTCATCCTGCTCTTAAGCCTCTCCCTCAAGTATCGCTGTCAGCCGCGCGCGTGAATCATGCGTGCGGCCGGGGAGAGACAAACTGTTGCAAATACCAGCCGCAGTCAGTCGGGATTGCATGCGGCACTCATGCACCTCTGTTTTGATGAATCCTAACCGAACATCGTTGACTTAAAATCTCAAACCCATTTCGGTGCACGGCGCATTCATTATCGTTCATGCGCGCCACAGCGACAAATTAAATAACCGAATTTTGTTACGATGCTGTTTCAAGTCGCATCAGCGTCGGCGCACACCGCGTCGGCGCGTGGGCAGAATGCGGCGCGCGGCCGGTTTCGGCGCGCCCGCTTCTGCCGCAAATCTAACGCTCGTCCCGGCGGCGGGACGCGGAATAGCAACAGCCACGAACGGCGACGTAATGACCTGCGTTGTAACATCGCCGGACGCAGGCCGCCGTTCTTCAACATTGACTGCAAGCACAGTGCCATCGCGGCGGATGCTGCGCACGGAGATGCCGTAACCGCCCGTCGGTCGCTGGCCTTGAAAGGCGACGATGACGGCCTGCGTGGTGAAATTGACATCGGGCGTGGGCCGGCCCGCGCCGATCTCGCCCCAGACTCTCCGCCATTCGTCCTCATTCATGATCAACTCAAGCGCCCGCCCGCCCTCATGCCCGCTCATCGTGCCCGTCGCCAACACCGTGAACTCAACTGCGCGCGTCTGATCTTCCATTGGTTCATTCGCTGTCGCGTTAGCTGCCCCGCCCGACTCATCAAGCAGCGCCATGCGCAAAATTTTGATCGGCGGCATGCCGTAGCTGAGCAGACGATCATGAAACTCGCCGAGCCGAAATTGATCGCCCACGCGCTGTTGGTAATCTGCGCGCAGCCGCATAATCTCCATCTTGCCGAGCGTATAGACGAGATAAGTCGGATCGGCCGTGCCGCGGCGCGCCTCGCGCTCTGCGTTGGTCCGTTCCATGTAGCCCTCGCGCATGAAGAACTCGACGCCTTCATCGTAAGTCATGCCGGCCGTGTGCATCTTGAGGCCGACGAGATAACGACACAGGCGCGTGAGCGCGGCCGACAACTGCGCGAGCCGTAGTTTCGGATTGTTGCCGCCATAGCCTTCGTCGAGCATCATCTGCTCGCAATAGTGCGCCCAGCCTTCGACGAAACTGTTCGCGGCGAGCGCCACGCGCACGCGCGAAGTGGTACGCGGCAGCGCGAGGAATTGATAGTAATGGCCGGGATAGACCTCGTGGATCGAGACGATGGGCAGAGAGTAGTGATTGTAGAAACTCAGATGCTCTTCACGTCGCTGCGCATCCCAAGCCGGATCAGGCGGCGTGACGTAGTAATAAGCTTCGGTCGCCACGCGCTCGAACGCGCCCGGCGCGTCCATTGAAGCGAACGAGAGCGAGCGCGCATATTCGGGCGTCTCGGCGACGATCAGATTTTCGCGCGCGGACACAGTGAGGATATTGTTTGCGCGCACGAAGGCGCGGATGCGATCAAGCTCGGCGCGCGTCTCGCCGACGAGGCCATCTGCGGTCGGATGCTCGCGCCCCAACAGACGCAGCACGTCGCGCACGTCGCGCCCCGGCGCGATCTCCTCCGCGACCGTGCGCATCTCGTTCTGCGTGCGGCGCAGTTCCCTTTCGCCGTCGGCGACGAGTTGCGCGAGCGGCGTATCAATCATCTCTTCGTAGAGCAGCTTGCGGCGGAAATTCTCCGCGCCGATAGCAAACGCGCCGTTTGAGCGCGCGAGCAGATCGTTCTGCAACCAATCAACGTAAGCACTGAGCGCCTGCACGACGCTCTCGTTCGTTGCGGCAAACTCCGAACGACGCGCGGCTGACAGGCGACCGCCGCCCGCATGCTCGAACATCTGCGGCACGACGCGCTGAAAAAAACCGACGCCGCCACGCGCCTGCGCAATCGCGGTCTCAGTATAGATGCGCGGCGGGTTTTGCAGATTGGCGCGCGCTTCTGCGAGCAGACGCGCGGCTTGTCGTTCGCGTGCGAGCAGCGCGTCGAGCCTCTGTTCGATGGGCGCGTAGTTGCGTTTTAGTATGTTGTCAACGCTCTCGGCCAAGAGCACGTTGTAGAGGTTCGGATTGTGCTGCCACATGCGCACGTCTTCGAGTTCGAGCAACTCACCTTGCGCATGCGCGCGCAGGACTAGGAAATCGTAACGCGCTTCGGGCGAGAGTCGCCATTCAGGTGTGCGCGCAAGTTGCGCCAGCAACGCGCGCACGCGCCGCACTTCACGCGCAATTGCGTCGCTGCTGCGTGCTTCAAGCTGCGCGTCGTACTCGTGCAAGCCGAGCGCGGTCGCCTTTGTTGGATTGAACTCGTAGTAGCCGCGCAGGTATTCGTCCGCGAGTTGCCGCACGCGCGCATCCGGCGCAGCGTTCAGACCGGCGCTCGATGAAACCGGCGCGGGCCGCCGACGGTGGCGTTGGGCCGCGCCGCTGTCAGGCCACACAAGCGCGAGCGCGACGCACAGGACGCACGCGCCAGCGATCAGTTTCTTCCTCAGCAACAAACGGAGTGCTCCTCGAAAGCTGTTCAAGCCGGAGAGCAACGGACAGGTCTCGCTCGCCGGTCGCGAGATTAACATAAATCAAGCGACGGCAGATAAAGAAGCGGGCCGGCGCGGCCGAGACTTATGCGTTGCGGCGTATGAGCGCAATCAAGTAAGCTTGCGGCGTAAAGCGGCGAGAGTAGCATGCAGACGCAGAACATCCAGCTCCGAAGCTTTCGTCCGCCCTGCTCACGTCCGCGCCGGCCGCCCAAGGCTGTTCGGGAATTGGTGGACGCGCTCCTGACTCCACTGGTTAACGCCTATCCGCTCGCCGAGATATTTTGGGAGGCGCGCCACCGCAGCATCATCGAGCGGGATGCGTCCGGCAGACGGACGTGTACGCAAGAGTGGGTCTGCGGCGCGCAACTCAGAGTGGTGGGCGAGCGCGTATCAGCGGTAAGTTGGACGACCGATCTAACGGCCCAAGGGCTGCTCAGAGCATTCGCTGGACTTGGGTTGCGTCTTAACGCACCCCGCTTGCCCGACCGCGTGCGCCAACTCACGCTCAAACTTGACGATGCTGCGACGCTGCAACTGCGACAGGTGGCCGCGGCCGAACTCACTACCCGCGCCGCGCGCCGACTCTCAGATACTGCGCGTGTGCGCGTCGAGATGGATGAATACCTGCGCGGCTCGGCCACCGCGCTGGGGCGTAGTCGGCAGTGGCGCGGCCGGCAAGCACTCGTGAGCATTGAACTGCCACGACCGGACGGGAGTTTGCTCCGACGTGCGCGCGTTCTCGAAGGCACATGCGGGCCGGAAGCTTTGCGCGCGTCCGGTTTGCTGGCAGATGTGCGCACGGCGTGGGCACAAGCACCGCATCCGGCCGGCGAACTTGCCGGCCGGATGCCGGTCGTGGTGGCTCCGGGGTTTGGCGCGATACTCTTTCATGAGTTGGTGGGCCACTCGCTCGAAGCCGATCACGTGCTTGGCGGCGCTTCTCCATTTGCGCACTGCACCTACGGCCAGCAAGTGTCGCATCCTGAACTGACTATCGTTGATAGCCCGCAGCCCGAGGTGGGTTGCGGCGGACTGTTCGTTGATGATGAAGGGCAGACGCCGGTCACCGTCACGCTGATCGATGCCGGGACAATCGCCGGTATGCTGCACGACCGGGTCACCGCCACGATGGTCGGCGCGCCATCAACCGGCAATGGCCGGCGTGAAGACTTCCGCATGGAACCGCAGCCGCGCATGCGCAATCTCGTCGTCGCGCCGGGCCCGCACAGTCCCGACGCCTTGCGCTCCGATATTCGCCGCGGTCTCTACATCGAGCGTTTGGCTGAAGGGCGCGCCGATCTAGCGTCCGGGTGCTTTACGCTGACGGTCGAGGCCGGCCGCCGCATACAACGCGGTCACCTCGGCGCGCCCGTGCGCGGTGTGCTTGTCCGGGGCAACATCCGCGCCACATTGGCCGGCATCGAAGGCGTAGGCAACGACTGGCAGGCCGCGCCCGACCCCGTCTTCTGCGGCAAGCGCGGCACGGTCATCACAGGCGTCGCCGGCCCTACCGTGCGGCTCGGCGAGTTGGAGGTGTTGTCGTGACTTGGCAGGTGGCTCTCTGTCAGCGCGTGGGGCGCGAACTGGCAAGGCACGGCTTGGACGCTTGGCTGCTGCACGTAGATCGCCTCACCGAGCAACGCGCGGAGGTCGCGCTGAATGGAACTTCACAGCAACGCGGCGAGAGCGCCTGTTTGAGTCTCGCCCTCTGGCGCGGCGGGCGGATGATCAATTTCTCGTTTCTCTTTGCGCCCGCCCGCCCACAAGACGTCTGCGCTCGTGTAGCAGCGGCGCTGGCAAATCTCAATGCCGTGTCTTGGCGCGCTGGCGTGCGGCCGCCGCTGTGGCGTGAAGGCGTATGGCACGATTCGCTGGCGGCGTGGGATGTGCTCGCGCGCGATTGGTCGCCGCATCTGCGCAAGTCAATCCGTCGTGCCGGCGCAGGAGCGCAGCAATTAGAACTCTGTCTCGAACGGCGGGAGATACACCTGCAAGACGAACGCGACCGGACACGACAGGTCGTGCGGCATGCGGCGCGTCTGACCCTCTCGTGCCGGTGCGCTGCACGGCCGGGCGCTTGGACTATGACCGTGCCGCTCGACGCATCTCAGCCGCACGATCTGACGCCGCACATCGCACGCGGCATCCAGCACGCGCGTCTGCGCGCGTGCCGCACACAAGCGCGCGCCGGCTGCGGCGTTGTATTGCTACAGCCGACCGCCGTGGCCCAACTCCTCAGCGCGTCCAAGACCCTCACCGAAGTAGATCAGTCGGCCGGCGATCTGCTCGCATGCACGCGGCCCGGCCACCCGTCAATCGCGTTTGACGATCTCGGCGTGCCCATCCAGTCCGCAGATCAGAGATCGGCGAGTGCACCACTGTGGTTCGCGCACCGTGCGGCTCTGCCCGACGCCCGACCCGAACATATCTGGATTCCGCGCGGGGAGTTGCTGCGCCGGATCGAGCGCGACAGTCTGCTCGTCCGGCACTTCGACGAAATCCTCACGGAACAGAGCGGGCGCGCGCTCCCCGTCATCGCAAGCGGGGAGCAAAGGACGAGCCGTGCGCTTCGTCACGTCGCAGGCGTGCGCTTGGGCATCCCCTTGCGCCGAATGAAGGCGGCGTGCGCGGATGCTGCGTGCCGGGGCGATTCGCTGCGCTCGATCTATTTCGGCGGGGTGAGCTATCACGTGCCGGCGCTCGCCCTCGGAGAGCTTTCATGGCAACCAGCTTAATCCACGCCGAACGCTTCCTCGCCGGGCCTAATTTGTGGAGTAACAATCCCGCCCTCTTGGCGAGTTTGCGCCACAGCGCTTGGAGCGCCGGCCAGATAGCGCAGACGCTGGCCCGCCTCGTCCGCGCATTGCCTGAGATGGCCGAGCACGCTGTCTTTCGTCGGCAACAAACTTTGCCCGCCGCCGTCATTGCGCTGGCCGATGCGCTCAGTCGTGCCATCGGCGCGAGTTGGGGTCGGAGTCGGCTTATGCCGGGCGTGCGCGGCGAGGTGCGCCTGTTGATCGCCTGCCCCCATGAACGACTCGCACACGCGCTCGCAGCCGGCGTCAATCAAATTCTGACCGCCGTGTCGCGCGGAGATCGGCCGGCAACTAGAGTTGTGCTGGCGGAGTTGTTAGCTATCTGGGAATGCCCGGCCGAGGCCGCGTTGTTGGCGCAGGCAGCACACAAACGCAGGCTGCCGGTCGCATGGCTCGATCCTGAGCAGAGTTGGTTGGTGCTGGGACAAGGCGCACACAGTCGCATTTATCATCGCGGGTATTTCAGCAGCGATGGCGCACTCCGAGATGTGGCGGACGATAAGTTAGCCACCGCCAGTCTGCTGGAAAGGGCCGGTGTGCCGACCACCAACCCCATGCTTGTTGCGACGGCCGACGAGGCCGTCGCGCTGGCCAGCGCGCTCGGACTGCCGGTCGTGCTCAAACCCAATCGCGGTTGGGCGCAGGTCGGGGTCTGGACCAACCTCCGTTCGCTGCCGGCCGTGCGCGCGGCCTTTCGCCGTGCAGCCGCACAAGCCGGGCCGCTGGGCGGGCCGCTGCTGATCGAGCGGCAGCGCGCGGGCCGCTACCTGCGCGCGACGCTCGTCGGCGGCCGACTCCGGGCCGTGTTGACCTGCGAAGCGCCGACGGCGACGGGCGACGGCCGGCGCACGGCCGAAGCATTGGCCAAAGAGTTTTATCATTTGCCGTCACACGAAAAGTTGGACCTGCGCAGCCGTGGGATTCTCGAAGCCGTGTTGAGCCAGCAGAAACTCAAGCCGGACACTGTGCCCGCACGCGGTCTGGCGTTTCGCGTCGGGCACGATAATCAGGGGCGCGCGTCTGACGTGACGGCAACCGTGCATCGGAGTCTCACACAACTCCTCAATCGCGTCGGTCGCCTCTTCGCCGGGCCCGTGCTGGGCGTGGACTTGCTCGTGCGCGACCCGGCAGCGCCATTTGATCCGGCGCATGACGTGATCATCGAGGTGAACCCCGCCCCCGGCTTCGCGCAGCACGAGCGTACGCAGCAAGGCCCGACGCGCAATCTGGCCGGCCCGATTCTGGCGCACCTTTTCCCGACGCCGACTGCCGCGCGCATTCCCGTCGTTGCCGCCCCCGCAGGCTACGCCGCCGAACTGGAAGAAATGGCCCAAGCTTTGCGCCGACGCGGCGTATATCCGACAGGTTACACGCGCGGCACTGTCTGGTCGGGCACACCGCGCAGAGAGTTGGGCCGCGGCCCACATGCGGCCAGCCTGCTGCTGCTCGACGCGCAAGCCGAGGTCTTGCTCATAGAGGTGGATGAAGACTTGGCTGGTGTGGGTCTGCCCGTTGATCGTGTGGATTTTCTGCTGGCCCGGCCGGCGCGCAAAGGCCCGCTCGCTTCGCTCTTGGCCCGATTGCACAACTCAAGCCGAAACAAGGGAGCCAGCGTCGAAGACATCCGTTACTGTTGCGGCACGCTGGCAGACCGATAGCTCGTAGCCAGTCCTTTGGCCGCGTTTTCCGATTTAAGGTCTTGGGCTTTTGCGTCTAGGGTTTGCGCTCCTCCTTTGACCTTCTTCCGTTGCTCTTTGGTCAACTCCTTGGCCGAAGTTTTCAGGGTATCAACCTTGACTCTGCGCTTGTTCGTGTTTGCTTTCTTCACGTTCATGCTCCTTTCGCTAAAGTTACGTTGCTGCTTCTAGGCCAATTCCGGCGGCTAGTCAATAACACTCGTGCGTCGCCGCCGGTGCGAGGCTGCACCGATTGTTCCGCGTAAAATACGGCCGCCTGCACACGCCGGATTAAATATCTCGCCCGCCGCCCGCCTGCTCATAGCTATAAGCCTTTGACCCAGAGATCGGCTGCGACGGGCCGCAGGCCGCGGCGCTTGAGGAATGCGCGGTGCTGCGCTGGCGTGGGTGTCTTTAGTCGCAGGTAGAGCAGGGTCGCGCCAGCGCGCCGCAGTGTCCCTTCCGCCACCTCGAACAGGCGGCGGCCGACCTGTTGCCCAAAAGCTTCGGGCGCGACCACGAACCGCGTGATCTCGGCGACCTCTGCCCCCGGCAGACGAGCGACGAGCACGCCCTGTCGCTCAACTACGAACACGCGGTGACTGCGGCTGCGCATCTCTTTTCTGATCTCCGGCCCCGTGAGTGGCGTGAGCCAATCCACGTCTTTGGCCTTTGCTGAGCGCACGCGCACACGATCAACGCGCGCGCACGTCTCCCGCCATTCGCCCGCCAGCAGCGCATAGACGGCGCTATCGTGGAAGCGCCCGTCAATCAACTCGAACGAGCGTGCCGTCCCCTCATATCGAGAACCCAAGCTCTCGATCCCGATCCGGCTCAACAGATTGTCGGCGGCGGCGCGCAGCACCATCCGTTCGAGCGTGAGTTCCTCGAAGGCGTAGCTGACGATGGCTTGGCAGGCGCGCGTGCCGAGGAGGCGGCAGCGCGCGGGCGGGATCAGCCAGCACTCCATTGAGGCCGACAGATTGGCGACGTTGATCTCGTCGAGGGCGACCAAGCCGACCGGCTCTGCGCCGAGCCAGATGCCGCAGCCGAAGGCCGTATCCTGCGCGTCCTGCTCACGATACCAATTGACGTAGCGGCGAAACTTCTCGTAGGTCGTCAACTGCGTCAGCGCCGGCAGCCACCGGGCTAACTCTTCGCGGTGCGGTTCAAACACCTTGAATAGAGGCTCTGCATGGCGCGTCTCAAGTTTTTGCAGATAAGCGCCGTCGCCCAGATCGAGCAGAAACATGTGGGAACCTCGGTCAGGACCGGGAGGCTGGCGGCGGCGGCGAGCATTTTGCTCGGGCCGGAGTTCTGAGAGGTGGGCCGCTTGCCCGTAAGCATCCGACCGGCCCTGACCAACGAACACCGGGGGCCGTGACTCTTCAACGCTAGAGCCGAGAAACCACTGCCCACACGAGCTTGATTAGCGTGTGCCGCCTATTGCGTTTCCGAGCTGGCCGCTTGGGCGGAGTTCTTCTTATCAGGAGGAATGGCCCCCAGACCTTTATCACCGCCTTTCAGCTTTAGCTGCCGCGCCTGAGCGTCAAGGGTTTCGGCTTGCTGACCACCTTTGACTTTTTTCGCCTCACTGGCGGAGAGTTCCTTCTTCGCGTTCAACTTGCCGACCTTCACTCGCCCCTTGGATTTGTCTGCGCCAGCTTTCTTACCTTTGTTTGCCATTGCTTTGTCGTGCTCCTTACTTGAGATCAGATGCCGCTGATAAGCACGGCGGATTTGGGCTACGCGGTCATTGCAAATACGAGCGAGGTGGCGGGAAAGATTGCGCCCGCTCCGGCTCTTCTACGCTGGCTGCGCGGATTAGTCAATGGCTGAGTTGTTAACTCTTCCGCGGATCGATCCGCTCGTTCAGCCACTTGGTTGCGTCGTTGAGCGGGCCAATGCGATGCTCCCCGCCTTTCCAGACGCGGATCATCGAGATGATCAGGAAGACGAAACCGGCGAGGCGCACAAGGCCGCCGCCCGTCCAACTGCTGGTGAAGAAACCGATGAAGGTGAAGAGATAACTGAGCGCGAGAATCGCCGCTTGCAGTGCTAACCCCTGCGCCGCATGAAAGCGCACGCGCACTTCACGACGCGGCACCATCAACAACTCGATGAGCGCAGCCACGATGCCGATGTAGAACGGCGCATAAGGCAATACGGTCGCCCACTTCTCTTTAATGTTCAGCCCGGCGATGGTGCGCTCTGGCGACGTTCCCGCCGCGCTCACGCCCGCAGGCGGCGGCGCATAGGGTTGTTGATACGGCGGCTGTTGGTACTGCGGTTGTTGATATGGCACGGGCGGTTGCTGATATGTCGGCGGAATGAAGATGGATGGATAGGATGGCGAGAATTTTTCGTCCATGCGCTGCGTCGGCGCTTCCGATTGCGGCGCGCGCGGCGGGTCGTTCGACGTAGACTGCGGGTTCGGCGCGGGCTGTGGCGACTCAGGCATAAGTTGCGTCGTTGCGCCGCTCACATCGTCGGTCGAGCGTGGTTGTTCGACGCCGCGTGTCGCGCCCCACATCTCGTCCGTCTGCCGCGCAAAATCCGGGTCGAGCGGGTCTGTATCGTACTTGCTGCGTTTCTCTGCCATGACAGATATTTTTACGAATCACACGTGCGTCGGGTTCACAGCAATCTTACTCTTCGACGACACGGTATTCCACCCGCGCCCAACGCTTCTCATTCTCGAAGAGGCGAAACGCGTGCAGGCGCGCAGGCTCCGCGCCCAAGCCCAAGATGAAATAGATCGCTGCCGGATAAAAAGCCAAACGCACATCCGTCTCAGACGGCTCAGGCTCTGCGGCGCGCGGGTGCGAATGATAGATCGCAAGCAGTTGCTCGCCCCGCTCGCGCATGCGTCGCTGCGCCGCGAACAACTCCGCAGGCGCGCCTTCGTAAGCCGTCAAAGGATCGGGCGCGACGTTTTGCAACCGATAGATCGTCTCGGCCAGATCATTCCCTCCGCCGATAAGACCGCAACACTCCGCCGGTTGCACCGCACGCGCGTGCGCCAACATCTCCTCAACGTGTGCGCGCCGGAGCGTGATGATAAACCACCGCCTTTCGTCGCGTTCAGCTTGTTCTTTGAGGTTGATTGTATCGCGCGCTCATTCTTCTTCCACGATGCGTATGTGCAACTCGTTAAGCTGCTGGCCGTCAATCGTGCCGGGCGCGTCAATCATCAAGTCTGCGGCTGAGGCGGTCTTCGGGAACGCCATTACGTCGCGTATGTTGTCGGTCTGCGCGAGCGCCATCAACGTGCGTTCGATGCCTGATGCGATGCCGCCGTGCGGCGGCGTGCCGAACTCCAACGCATCGAGGAAGAAGCCGAAGCGCGCGCGCGCCGTCTCTTCGGTCATGCCGAGCGATTGGAAGACGAGCCGTTGCACGTCGCGCCGGTGAATACGAATTGAGCCGCCCGCGACCTCGATGCCGTTAATTACCGTGTCATAAGCCTTCGCGCGAATCTGGCCGAGCAGATGCGTCTCGTTATTTGTCATCGCACGCTCAAGGAGCGACAGGTCTTCATCGAGCGGCGAAGTGAACGGATGATGCTTCGCATAGTAACGCCCGTCCTCCTCGTGATACTCGTACATCGGAAACTCTGTGACCCACAGCGGCTTGAACACACTTGCCGGGATCAACTTCTCGCGCCGCGCCACTTCATTGCGCAACGCGCCGAGACTCGCCGCAACCGTGTCCGCATTGCCCGCGATGATGAGCACCGCATCGCCTTGCTCCGCGCCCGCCGTCTCTGCGATGCGCTTGACGCCTTCATCGCCCAACGCCTTCAACAGAGACGAAGACAACTCATCGCCCAACTTGATCCACGCGAGCGCGCCCGCGCCATAACGTTTGACGATCTCTTGTAACTCGTCCAACTGTTTGCGCGACCACTTCGCGCCGCCTTTGACGACGAGGCCCTTCACCTCGCCGCCCGCTTCAAGCGCCGACACGAACGGCACAAACGTCGTCCCTTGAAGCGCGGGCGCGAGGTCTTGCAACTCCATCTCGAAGCGCAAGTCGGGCTTGTCGCTGCCGTAGCGCCGCAACGCTTCGGCGTAAGACAGACGCGGGAACGGCACAGTCAACTCTACATCAAGCGCATCGCGGAAGACGTGCGCGAACAACCCCTCGACCAGCGCATAGACCTGTTCGAGCGATGGGAAACTCATCTCAACGTCAAGCTGCGTAAACTCCGGTTGCCTATCCGCGCGCAGGTCTTCATCGCGGAAGCAGCGCGCGATCTGGTAATAGCGATCAAGCCCCGCGATCATGCACAACTGTTTGAAGAGTTGCGGCGACTGCGGCAGCGCGTAGAACTTGCCGTGATGAAGGCGCGACGGCACGACATAATCGCGCGCGCCCTCCGGCGTTGACTTGATCAAGATCGGCGTCTCGATCTCCGTGAATCCTTGCTCGTCCAAGAAGCGTCGCTCCGCCGCCACGACCTTCGCGCGCAGACGCAAGTTTGCCTGCAACTGCGGGCGGCGCAGATCGAGATAACGATACTTGAGCCGCACGTCTTCGCTCGCCATCGCATCTGACGATGCGACCTCAAGCTGAAACGGCAGCGTCCGTGCCGTGTTCAAGAGCAACAACTCGCGCGCCTGCACCTCGACTTCGCCCGTCGCCAGCTTCGGATTGCGCTGCCCTTCAGCACGCGCCACCACCTCGCCCGTCACCGCGATCACATACTCGCCGCGCACCTCCTTCGCTTTCGCGTGCGCATTTCGCGCGGTCTCTTCATTAAAGACCACCTGCGTCAAGCCATCGCGGTCGCGCAAGTCAAAGAACGTCAACGGCCCGAAGTCGCGCCGCCGCGCCACCCAACCCATCAACGTCACCGTCTGCCCCACGTGCTCCGCGCGCAACTCCCCGCATGAATATGTGCGCCGTAAATCTCCCAAGTTATCGAGCATGATTGTTAATCAAATCTTCCGGTTCAATGATTCCTGCAATGTTGCTACGATAGTGGCGCGGCTCATCGTGCGCTGTTCGCCTGAGCGCATGTCCTTCAAGGCGACTTCGCCGCGCGCGCGTTCGTCGGGGCCAGCGACTACGACGAAAGGCACGCCGAGCGCCGAAGCATACTTGAACTGCTTGCCGAGCTTGTCGGTTTGCGGATAGACATCAACACGCAAGCCTGCTGCGCGCAATTCCCGCGCGAGCGCGAGCGCGTCAGCCGTCGCCTCTTCATCCCAGACTGTGACCATCACATCGGCAGGTGCGCTTGTAAGTTCCGCAGGAAACATCTCGCGCTCGGTCATCACAACGATGATACGCTCAAGCCCAAGCGAGAAGCCGCACGCAGGGATGTCGCGCCCTGAGAACATGCCGACGAGATTATCGTAGCGCCCGCCGCCGCCGAGCGAGCCAGCCAAGTCGGGCACGTTGATCTCCATGATCGCGCCGGTGTAGTAAGAGAGTCCGCGCGCGAGACTCGGATCGAGTTTGATCCGCGCACCGACGCCGCTCGCTTCGGCGTACTGCAAAATCTGGCGCAACTCTTCGCAGCCGAGCGCGCCCGCATCGTGTGGGCCGATGAATTCGACGAGCCGCCCCAACATGTCCGCGTTGAAGGCCGCGCGTTCTGTGCCGGGCGCACCGACATCAACTAGATTCGCCGCACGCTCAATGCCCGCCACGCCCTCGAAGAAGCGTAGCAACTTAAACGCAGCCTCGCCCGCGATGCCACGCGCTTCTAATTCTTTCGCTACGCCTTCTGCGCCGATCTTGTCGAGTTTATCAAGCGCGACGAGCGCGTCCGCTTGCTTATCGTGTGTGACGCCCGCTTGTGCGAGCACGCCGGAGAGGACTTGCCGGTGATTCAGACGGATCGTGAAATCGTTGAACCCTAATTTCACCAGCACATCACTGACCGCAGCGCACAACTCTGCTTCGACGATCATCGAGCGCGCGCCGCAGATGTCCACGTCGCATTGATAGAACTCGCGGAAGCGTCCGCGCGCTGGCCGGTCGGCGCGCCAGACGGGTTGAATCTGGTAGCGTTTGAAAAACTTCGGCAGCTTGTCGCCGTACTCCGCGACGACGCGCGCGAGCGGCACGGTCAGATCGTAGCGCAACGCGAGGTCGGCTTCGCCGGTCTTCTCGTGTTCGCCGCGCTTGAGGATTTTGAAGATGAGTTGATTGCCCTCTTCGCCGTATTTGCCAAGCAGCGTCTCGATGTTCTCGACCGCAGGCGTCTCCAACGGCTCGAAACCGTAACGCTCATACACTTCGCGCACGACGCCGATCACATACTCGCGTCGCCGCACATCAGTCGGCAAAAAATCGCGCATCCCGCGCGCTGGTTGTGTCTTGGCCATGATAGTGAGCAGTGAGCAGTGAGCAGTAGAAGCAGCCGTTCATCTCGACTGCTTACTGCTTACTGCTCACTCTTGTATCGCTTCGTATATTCGATGTAGTTCTGCCAGTACTGATTGAGTCCGGCGACCTCTTCGTCGGTCAACGGCCGTTTGACCTTCGCGGGCACGCCCATGACGAGCGAGCGCGGCGGAATCTGTGTGCCGGGCGCGACGAGCGCGCCGGCCGCGATGAGCGACTGCGCGCCGACGCGCACGTCGTCCATCACGATTGAACCCATGCCGACGAGACAACCGCGCTCGACGTGGCAGCCGTGCAGCGTGACGTTGTGGCCGACCGTTACTTCGTCTTCAAGTATGGTCGCGTGCGTGCCGTTGGTGACGTGTATGACCGTGCCGTCTTGGATGTTGGTGCGCGCGCCGATGCGTATGTAGTAGCAGTCGCCGCGCACAACTGCGCCGAACCAGACGGAAGACTCCGCGCCGATCTCTACGTCGCCGATGACGATGGCCGTGTCGGCAATATAAGCCGTCGGATGAATCTGCGGATGCTTGCCGCGAAAGGGTCGAATCATTTGTGCGTTCCCACTGTCAACACCGCCTGAAAATTCAAGCGCGAGATGAAAGTGGAAAAGTTAGCACGAAAGCGGGCGAAAGGTAAAAGCGCGCACACGGCGGCGGACAGCGACAACGCCACAACTATCAATCTGCATCTATCGAGTTAAAGGTCAGACGGAAACGATCACAGGCAGATCAACAACGGGACTGCAAGTTCCGAAGACTAACGCCATTCTAACGGTACATACCTCGCGCTCGGTTGTCTCCCCGAAAGCATTGATTGTGTCTCTTCGGCTGAAGGAGGAAGTTATGTCTGACCGTGTTCGCCGGCAAAGATTCTGGCTCGTGGGCGGCGCGCTGCCGCTCTCAATCGTCGCGCTGTTGTGGGTCGCGCTGTCTCTACCCGTTTCGCTCGCGCCGCACGCCGCCGCACAGCAACCGGAAAAACCTGCGCCCGCAAAGAGTCCTGAAGCGCAACCCCGACAGGTGCAGATCAATCTCGACCGCGCCGTCGCAGTCCCCTTGCCAACGCTCAAACAAGACTTGCAAGCCGCGTCGTTTATGACGCCGGACGGCCGCGCTGGCTGGGCTTTGCGCATTCCCGGCGGCCGGCCCATTGCGACGCCTGCTTACGCAGACGGCATGATCTTTGTCGGCGGCGGTTACGGCTCGCACGAGTTTTATGCCTTCGACGCGCAGACCGGCGCGCTTCGTTGGCAAGCGAAGACTTCGGACGACGGGCCGACGGCGGCTGTGGTTGAAGACGGCTACGTCGCATTCAACACGGAGAGTTGCACGGTGATCGTGGTTGAAGCGCACACGGGCAAACTCGTCTGGCAGGAGTGGCTCGGCGATCCTTTGATGAGTCAACCGGCGATTGCCAACGGGCGGCTCTACATGGCCTTTCCTGCGGGGCAGCGCAGTCAACAGCAGATGAATCAGGTTCAATCGGCCAACGTGCAGGCGGCCGTGCCGACACAACCGAGCGGACGCGGCACAGGTCATCGTCTGCTCTGTGCAGACCTGCGCACAGGCAAGCACATCTGGGAGCAGGAGATTACGGCCGATGTGATCTCCGCGCCCGTCATCTCCGGCGATAAAATTTATCTGACCTGCTTCGACGGCACATCGTTCGCGCTCAACGCCTCTGATGGTTCAATCATCTGGCGCAAAGAGAATGCGAGCACGAGCGCGCCCTTAGTCGCAGGCGATCAAGTCGTGATTACGCAGAAGGAGCAGAGCGGCAAAGACAACTTCGAGGGCTTGAAGCGCGTGGACGCAGAGCGCGGCGAAGAGCGCGACAAGAAGTTGATTGCCAGAGAACGCGCCGGTTATTTGGACGAGAACAAAGGCGGCGGCGTGGGCGTGACGGCTGAAGCGCAAGCTTCGTTGGATAGTTCGGTCGGTTTCGCCAACGCGCCTGCGTCCGCGCAACTCACGCAAGCCAACAAACACTTGGGCGTCAATACGGTCGCGGGCGGTTGGGCTTATCAAGGCTCGCGCGCCGCTTACAGGAACGGGCGCATGCTCAACGCGCAGGGTCGTTATCTCAACTCGATCAGCTTGACGGACGGCCGCTTTGCTTGGCGGGCGGAGATTACGGGGCGCAATCTCGCCGAACAAGCGCAGGTCTTCTCGCCGCCCGCGCTCGGCGCGGCGAATATGTATCTCGCCAGTCTGCTCGGTCATCTGATCGCAGTTAGTCAACAGGACGGTGCGACGCAGTTCATCTACGCCTTCAATCAGCCGATGGCTTTTCAACCCGCGCTCGCCGCCGGCAACATCTACGCGGGCACGGCCAACGGACTGCTCATCTGTCTGAAGACCGGCAACCCGGACGCAGACGGTTGGTACGCTTGGGGCGGCAACGCGCAACACAACAAGAGTGAGAAGTAGCCGCGGCCAGTCAATAAAAAAACTTTGGGCGAATCCGCCGGGCTGAGAGTATGATGCGCGCGACAATGCGGTTGACAAGGCGCAAGCGTTGCTGTCGTCGCTTCTAATCCTGCCGTAAGGAGGCCCAAATGTATCGCCCTACTTTGCTCCCGACGTCCGCGCAGAACGAGCAGTTTGCCGGTGTCACTTATCATCTCGATGGTGAACTCGTGCCGGTCTTGACGGTCGAACTCGCGCCGCAGAGTTCGATCTATTTTGAGCATCACATCTTATTGTGGAAGCACCCGAGCATCACCATTGATTTGAAATCAATGAAGGGCGCGTTCAAGCGTATGATGGCGGGAATGCAGATTTTCGTCACGCAGGCCACGGGGCCGGGCCAGATCGCCTTTAGTCGCGACGGCGCAGGCCACATCTTTGCAATTCACATGTATCGAGGCGCAGAGATTCACGTCCGCGAGCATCAGTTTCTCGCCGCGACCGGCAATATTGATTACACGTTCGAGCGCGTCCGGGGCGTCGCCAACATGCTGTTCGGCGGCACAGGTTTCTTCATTGATAAATTTCATGTGGTCGAAGGCGAGGGCATTCTCTGGCTGCACGGCTACGGCAATGTCTTCGAGAAGACGCTCGCGCCGAATGAACAGATTGACGTGGAGCCGGGCGGCTGGCTCTACAAAGAACCGAGCGTACGCATGGAGACCAACGTGCAAAGGTTATCGGTCGGCCTGTTCGCAGGCATGAACCTGATCACGAACCGCTTTACGGGGCCGGGCCGCGTCGGCATTCAATCAATGTACCTGCACATGCCAACCGAGACTTAAGCGTTCAAGGAAACCACGCCCGATTTTGCCAATCAGCAAACCGTCGGCTATGTGGCCGCCGTAGAAACAACACCGCACCGCAATGGATAGACATTTCGGTTAAAACTTCGGAGGTTGAAACGATGAAAAGTTGGATTAAAGGTTGCGCGCTCGTCGCGTTGTTCTTGGCGGCGCTCATGCCCGCACGGGCTGACGTAGCGAGACCAAAGGATGAACGCAACAAGCCGGCGAACGTCACTATCACGATGCGGATCGAGCCGAACTTTAAGGCGACGGAAGCCAAGCTGCTGATCCCGCGTTCGATGTGGGAACAGATGAAGGCGCAGCTTGATGGCAACGACGCGCAAGCTGCGGCCGCGAGCGCACGCTTTAATTCGCTTGGCGGCGCGCAGATTGTGGTGGCGGGCCTCTTTCTTTCTTTAGCGTTCGCGTTTGCCGGCGTGTGGTTTGTGCGCACGCGCAGAGAGACGCGCAAGCTTACACCTGCGGCGCTCGTTGTGGCGCTCGTCATGCTATGCGGCGCAGGCGCTGGGATAGCTTACGCCAACGCCGCCCCGCCGTCCGTCAGGCGCAATCTGAACTCTGGCATTCTCGTGCCCTCGGCGCAGTCTTATGGCGCTTACGGCCAAGTCAAGGTCGAGATTACGGATGAGGAAAGTCAGATCGTACTCGTCTTGCCGAAGGCGAAAGAGAACAACTCGGACGACGAGTGAGCGAGACCGCAAGCGAACGCATGCAACAGATCGTTGAACAACTATCGCTCGCACGCGGCGCGCGCCGACAGACGTTTGCGCCGCGCTTCGCTGTCGTGTGTCTCTGTTTCTGCCTGCTCGCTGCGTTCTTGATTAGCTGGCAACCGCTTCAACTATCAATCGCCACCATCTTTCTCTTCGCCGGCCCGCACAATCTCGTCGAGTTTCGCTATTTCCTCGCGCGCATGCCCGCGCGTTGGGGCAGATCGAGACGCTTCTATGCGGTCGGACTCGGCGGCGTGGCGCTGTTGACCGCGACCTACGCGCTGCTCTATGCGTTGGGCCAATCTTGGTACTTGAAGGAGACGGCATGGACGATGTGCATCGCGGGTTGGAACACGGCGCTCGTCTTGTGGCTCTGCGCGCTCGTCTATCTGCGCGGGCGTGCAGACAGTCGGCGCGATTGGTCTTGGGTCTTCGCCATCGGCTTTGCCTTGTGCGCGTGTGCGTGGGCCGCGCCTTTGTGGTTTAGTCTGGCGCTCGTCTATTTGCACCCGCTCGTCGCTCTGTGGTTTCTCGACCGGCAACTCAAACGCACGCGCCCTGAGTGGCGCAAGACTTATCATCTGTGTCTTGCAACATTGCCGCTCCTACTTGCGCTCATGTGGATGCAACTGGCGCACGCACCAAACTTGCCCGCCGCCGACGCGCTCTCATGGCGCATCGCACAGCACGCGGGCGCGAGTGTGTTGATGAACGTGTCGAGTCATCTGCTCGTCGCCACGCACGTCTTTTTGGAGACGATTCATTACGGCGTGTGGCTCGTGCTAATGCCGCTCATCGGGCTTGGCGCTATGTGGCGGACGAATCGGATTCCGCTCGCGTCGCAGCGCACGGGTTGGCCGCGCCTCGTCCGTGCGGCGCTTGTGCTTGGCGTCTTCGTCGTGCTCGCGTTGTGGGTTTGTTTCGCCGTCAACTACACGACCACGCGCGACATCTATTTCACTTTCGCGATGGCGCACGTCTTGGCGGAAGCGCCGTTTCTGATTCGCTTGCTGTGAGACTCAGGTCAAAGTACAGTTCGCTCATCGGCGCAAGCGCGCGCATCGTGTTGCCTCTGCTCGCCGTGCATCTCGCTTGCTGGAGTGCGTTCGGTTTTGACGTGCGGCTTGAACCGACGATGACGACCTCGCGGCCGAGCGAGCTGTGGCTCTTTCTGCCCGTCGGTTATCTCGTTTCGGTGGCGATTGAGACACCCGTCTTGCTCATCGGCTTGTCAAAGCAACTGAGCTTTCGCCAACGCCTCTTCGCCGGGTTGTGGCTGACGGCCTGCACGTATCCGATTGTCGTGTTGGTCTTGCCCGTTCTGTTCGCCGATGCGCCACGCAGTTTTTATCTACTCGTCGCGGAGACGTTTGCGCCCGTCGCCGAGTGCGCGCTCTTCTGGCTGGCCTTTCGACGCCAACTTGACGCGCACAAGCAGACTTGGCGGCGCAACTTCGCCGTCATCGTCATCGCCAACCTGCTCTCGTTCATCGGCGGCGAACTGCTCAACGCGACACGTTGGTTCGGCTTGTTCTGAAGCAGGTGCGCGATGCGCAAGATCATCGTCTATATCGCAACCAGCGCCGATGGCTATATCGCCCGTGCGGATGGCGACGTAGCATGGCTCAATCGCCCGCGCACGGCCGGCGATTACGGCATGCGCGCTTTCTATAAATCTATTGACACGGTGTTGCTGGGCCGCAAGACATACGACCTCGCGCTTAAGTTCGGGCAAGAGTCTTATCTCGGCAAGAAAAACTACATCTTCTCACGCAGGAGACGGCGCAAGCGCGCGCCAAACGTAGAGTTTGTGCCGGGCGAGATTGACGCATTCGCTCAGCAACTACGAAGTGTCGCCGGCAGAGACATCTGGCTGGTCGGGGGCGCGGAACTCGTCGCAGCCTTTTTGGATGCAGGACAGATTGACGAGTTTATGATCCACGTCGTGCCCGTCTTCATCGGCGCAGGCTTACCGCTGATTGCGCCGCGCCACCGGCAGATCGGACTGGAACTACTCGCCTGCGAGAACTACGCCGACGGCGTCGTCAAGCTTCATTATCGTGTGCTACGACAAGAGACCGAGAGAACGAAAGCAAGCAAACAAGTCAGCCCCGACTGATCCCTTCATTGATCTTGAAGCAGATGATAATATCTGCGCCGTTCATGCCCGACAGTTCATAAAATTTTAGCGCGTGCTGGTCTCATGCTTTTGATCTAGCGGGTGGCTTGCACGTCTAGCAAAATTTAAGGAGCGAGACTATGAATAATCTGGCTTACACATCGCAAGACCCTGCGACCATCGGCCCGAAGGTGGAAGAGAAGGTGCGCGAAGAGGTCGGCGCGAGTGCGCCTGTGCCTTATCAGGTAGAGACGGGCGAAGCGGCGACGGTGTCGGTCGGCTCATTCTTGGACGACGTCGCCGGTGCGCTCGTCGGCGGCAAAGATGAGACGCTCTTTCGGCTGCACTTTGATCTCGCGCAACCGCGCCCGGCGCACCTGCAAGTATCGGTCAACCGGCAAGGCGTTGGCTCGCACGTCGGCTTGCTGCTCTACACGGCGAAATTATCGAAGTCGGGCGGCGGCGAGGTCGCGCTTGAAGACCCGAAGTTTTTGGGCAAGTCGAAGTTTACCGGCGACGGCGCGGTGTGCGGGAAGTTGAACGCCAACGGCGAACTGATCAAGCGCGCCAATAGTTTTGCGCGCGTCGAATCGCAGTCGGGCGGCTTGACGCTCAAGATCAAACGCTGCTGTCGCGTCGTGCCGCACGAGAATGGTTCGATGCTCGTCATCGCAACGCTCCCCCGCCCCGTCAAGATGGGCTTCGGCGCGGCCATTGATGCCAAAGATTTCTTCGACATCGCAGACATGATCGAAGCGGCCCTTTGAGCGCTGGCAGACGGAAGCGGTGCGAGCGATGGGACAAGAGGACGAGCGACGAGTTAAAACCTTTGCCTTGCTTGTCACTCGTCACTGCTTTTTTCGTGGTTCATTTTTCTCCGCGCCCTGCTCTGTCTCCTAACTGTGAGACAGGAGACTCAAACACTAAGCGCCTCATGCACCGCTTGTTTGCTCTCTGTCCTCTTTCGTGCCAGCAGCGCATCGAGCGACCAACGTCCCGGCCCGACAATGAGCAAGAAGGTTGTGGTCAGCAACTGCGCATACTCCGAGCGTATTTCATGCAGGACGGCCCAGAAGCCGATTTGTGGCGGCGACGGCGGCAGCGGCAGCGGCGACGTGCCTAAGTACAGAGAGATTTTGGTCGTCAACATAGCGACCAGCATCTCTATGATAAAAGGGATGGCGACGAGGCGCGTGAGCAACCCTGTGAGCAGGAGCAGCCCGCCGATGATCTCAAGCGCGCCGACAAAGTTGGCCGTCGCTTGCGGTGCGGGCAGGCCGAGTTTGGTAAAACGGCCGACGCCTTGATTAGGATAGGCAAATTTCAAGCTGCCTTCCCATAGAAACACGCCGCCGGCCATGAGTCGCAGTAGAACGGTGGCTGCGGGCGCGTCGGTCGGCGGGTTGAGCAGCCAATGCCATAGTCTGTTAATCTCCACGATGCAAGTCCTCTCTTTCAGCTTGACGCCGGCCGAGCCGGCCAACCGTAGCACCGATCATTTATTGCTGACCAAGCTAAAGCATCCTTCAGTTGTTCAGACCGTCTGCGGCGCGTAGATATTCCCGCGTGCAGCATTATTTTCGCGGCGGGAATAAAATCGTCTTGCGTTCAGTCTTATGTTTAATCGGGCCGTTCGTGCCGGAGAGAGAAGAACGTTTGCAAGCACAGGACACACGCGCGCGGTTTGAACAGGCGATCATGCCGCATCTGGATGCCGCGTACAATTTGGCGCGCTGGTTGACGCGCAACGACGCGGACGCAGAGGACGTGGTGCAGGAAGCGAGCTTGCGCGCCTTCAAAGCCTTTGCCGGTTTTCGCGGCGGCGACGGGCGCGCGTGGCTGCTCACGATTGTGCGCCACACCTGTTACACGTGGCTGCGCCAGCACCGCGCGCACGAACTGACGACCGAATTTAACGAAGAGACGCACAGTGTCGAGCACGACAACCCGGAAACGCTCTTGCTTGCGCGCGCGGACACGCAGTTGCTCAGACAGGCGCTTGAAGCGTTGCCCGTAGAGTTTCGTGAGGTCATTATCCTGCGCGAATTGGAGGGCCTGTCTTACAAAGAGATCGCGCGCATCGCAGACGTACCCATCGGCACGGTCATGTCGCGGCTGGCGCGCGCACGCAAGCGGCTGCAAGTTTGTCTGACCGCGCCTGAACAGGAGGTCTAGTTTGAACTGTCAAGAGACGCAAGAATTATTGCACGGATACATGGACGGCGAATTAGACCTGCGGAGCAACTTGGACGTTGAGCAACACGTGCAAGCTTGTCCGGCGTGCGCGCGTGCGCTGCAAGCTCAGCAAGCGTTGCGCTCTGCGCTCGGCGATAGCGCGCTCTATTACAAAGCGCCGCCGCACTTGTGCGCGCGCGTGCAGACGACTTTGCGCGTGCGCGACAGGAGCGCAGCCGGTTCACGCATCATAGCTTGGCGCTGGTTGGCTGTCGGCCTCTCCTTTGCGCTGCTCACGATTATCATCTGGAGTCTCGCCTTCATACGGTCGCGGCCCACAGCCGACGAACTCTTGGCGCGCGAGCTTGTCGCCAGTCACGTCCGCTCTTTGATGGCGAATCATCTGACGGACGTGCCGTCCACAGATCAGCACACGGTCAAGCCTTGGTTTGACGGCAGACTAGACTTCGCGCCGCCGGTCGTGGACTTGACGGCGCAAGCGTTTCCGCTGGTCGGCGGGCGTTTGGACTATATCAACAGCCGACCTGTCGCCGCGCTCGTCTATCAACGGCGGCAACATTTCATCAATCTATTCATCTGGCCCGCCAGCGACGAGGCGGAGCGCGGGCCACAGATGTCTGTGCGGCAAGGCTATAATTTGATCCACTGGACGAGAGCGGGCATGAGCTATTGGGCGGTCTCCGATCTCAACCTGAGCGAGTTGCAAGCGTTCGCTCAAGCGTTACAAAATCCAACTTAACGCGCACATGCCGCGCGCCATCATGACTGAGAGCTAAAGCTTATGTCAGTTGAGATCAACAAACAGGTCGTCCTTGAATACGTGGCTGCGTTCAATCGCGGCGACATAGCGGCGCTCGAACATCTGTTCACAGCCGACGCGCTCGTCTATGGCGTGTTCGGTTGGGGCGGTTTAGATCAGGTCATCCCGATCTGGCGCGAAATCCGCGCGGCGTTTGCCATCGAACTACAAGTCGAGGCGTTGGTCGCTGAAGGCGATACGGTCGCGGTGCGCTATTTGGAGCGTGGCACGTCGGTCGGCCCGTTTCGCGGTCAACCGGCGACGGGGAAATCGTTCGAGGTGGTGGCGATGGAATGGTTCATCCTAAAGGACGGGAAGATTCACCGGCGTTGGGGCGCACGCGACTCCGCCGCGCAGTTTCGGCAGATGGGCTTGGCGCTTGGTTGACAGATAGAGACCTGTGCGCCCGCCAACGTCGCTCTTCCATCTCGCTTCAGTCCTCGCCGTTGACCAACGCGCTGCGCAATGCCGCCAGTTGCGGCGAACGGATAGTGTATTGCTCCGCGCCAAATTTGAGTTTGAGACTGTTAGCGTTGGTTAGTTGCGGCAGATCGTCGGGCAATAGTTTGAAGACGACGCTTTCACGCTGCTCGGCCGGGCTGGTCGGGTTGATCTCGACCGATTCGGTCTTATAGTCCGTGCGCTCGTAGCTGTAATGATAATCGTCTGCGTTGATCTCGATCTGTTTGATTGCATTGAGGCGCGCGCCCTGCTCCGGCGCGGCCGTTGATTCGACGATCAAATAGACGGCAGACAGATCGGCTGTGGTCGCGCCTTTGTAAACCAGTTGAAAGGTGAGCGCCAGCTCACGCGCGGGCGATGATGCAGCCCCGCCCATGATCTTCGCCGCGTTGCGACTGAGCAGCGGAATATCCACGTTCAAGTAGGTGGCGTTGTGCTCGTGGTCATAATACTTACGCGGGCGCGCGGGCGGCGCTTCCGTCCGTTCCACCTTCTTGAGCGAGGGCGCAGCAGGTTTTTGCTCCTGCGGTGTTAGTTGCCCGGCGCTCGACGCAACCGACGCAGACGCGCACACACAGATAGACGCCAGCACAAGCTTTAAGCATCGCATGGGTGTATCTTATACCAACTCGTCGGGGCCAAGTGAGGGGTTGAGTAGAGCAAAGACAGAACAATGAGGCATTTTATCTAGTGCATGAGATAACCCCAGAGTTTTACTGTGATGTCTTCGACCAGCTCGAACGCGAACAAGTGCGTTATGTCGTGGTCGGCGGTATCGCCGTCATCTTGCACGGCTATGTGCGGCCCATCGCCGACCTAGACATCGTCGTCGCGGCCGCGCCTGAAGAAGCGAACCGCACGCTGCACACGTTGATGCGCGCCGGTTTCATGCCCACCATTCCGCTCCCGTTGCATACACTGACGGTGATGCGTCTGTTCGACCATGCGCGGCGGGAGCTTGATGTTTTCGTTCGCTATCTCATCCCGTTTGATGAACTGTGGGCGCAGTCAGAATCCATGCGCGTCGGCGACAGCACAGTGCGAGTTATGTCGCTTGAGCATCTGCTCCGGGAAAAGCGGCTCAATGGCCGACCGCGCGACTTACAAGACATTGAAGAGTTGCTCGCGATCAAAGGGCGTGATAGCCGTCCGAGCAACTGAAGGAGTATGAATGCACAAACATCTCAGCGAGTATCCGCCTGCGCCACCTGATCGAGTCGGGGATGCGAAAAAGCTTTTCCCTTATCAAACCATGTCGGCCGAAGAATACGCGGCGCGCGAGGGGCACAACTGGTTCTGCTTCTCCTTCGGTGAATACATCTACGGCGATCCACAACTCAACGAGTGGATACACACCCTGGACGATATTTTCTTCACCCCCGGACGGCTCACGGAAGTTCGGCAGCAATATCTCAGCCCGGAGGAGATCAAACAGGCTGAAGAGAGTGAACGAGACTTCTAGCTTCCTGCATCGCTCACAACAGACCGGATGGACAAAGACAGAGAGGCGGTCAGAGAGGCCGCCTCTCTGGCGCGCTTGCTCGCTGCGCCTTGCTCCCATAGCCCGATGCCATAGTAACTACTTCGGCGTCGTTGTTGACGGCGCGTTACCGTTCTTGCGTTTGCGTTGTGGTCGCTCCAAGTGGCGCGCAACCTCCCAAGCGGCGAGCGTCGCCGGATCATCTGCGAATTGGTTGCGCAGGATGGCGTCGAGGCGCGCGATGGCTACGTCGAGTTCGTCGAGCGCTTCCGCGATGGCGGCGAGATTGGCGGCGCGTGTGCTGGTACTGGTGTGCTGCTCGTTGGCGTGCGCGTCAAACTCATTGATCTTGGCCGCGAGCGCATCGAGAAAGTCTGCACGCATGCCGTATTCGATGAACTGCGCTTTGCGCGGCGTGGCTTCGGTCTGGAAAGAGCGCGCGGTGCTGATGAGCGCCTGTTGACTCAAAGCGCCGGTCGGCAGACGGAATTTGTTCTTGAGATCGGGGTCGTCCAACCCGATGGCTTTAGCGGTGCGGCGGATGGCGCGCAACATCGCATGGAGGTCTGTGCGGACTTCAGCCTTGCCGCTTGCGCCTGTGCGCACCGCACGCTTGTTCGTCGTTAAATCGGCGTCGCGCGTGGCGACCTGTGCGACGAGTTGATTGATCTCGGCGATTGTTTGTGCGCCTCGGCTGTTGTTTGGGAAGGGTGGATTGATAGTGGCGGCGTAATCGCGCACACGCACGCCACGCTAGTACCTGCGTTTTAGCACGTCGTTCATGTTGTGTCTCCTTTAATGAGGTTGCGGGAGGAAAGAGACGAGGATTTCCTTCCGGCGGGTTGAAGGAAATGCGCCACGCGGCGCACCTAAAAATCGAACGCGCATTATACGCCCAACAGCCCCACTTGTGTACACACTTTTTTCATTCCCTGTACCGTCATACTCAACAGCACACACAGCCACACAATCCGCACACTCATCCGGCGCACGAGCACCAACGTAATCAACACCCGCACCAACGTCTGAATGAACCCGCGCCCCGTAATGACCATCCCAACACTCATCAGATAGAAATTCACACCCGTCATACTCACTCACACACCCGTAATCCCAAACCTTGCCTCCGTAATATCAGAATTCACACTCGTCACGGCTAAATTTGCACCCGTGATGATGAAACTTGCATTCGTCATGATTGAATGTGTACGCGTAAGAGCGAAATTCGCACCCGTAATCTCGAAATTTACCCGCGTAATGCGCACTTTTACACCCGTAATCTCCAAGCCCACATACGTAAGCGCTAATCAATCACTCGTTAGACCCACCCGCGCACTCGTCAGGCTGATATTTGCCCGCGTCCGCACCATCCTTGCACCCGTCAGCACGAGTCGCACACTCGTCAGTACCAAGCCAACAGCGATAATCTGCACATGCAACACAGTAATCACGACCATCGCCTCCGTCTGCTCCGACGCGACAACCGTAAGGCTGAACCACACACCCGACAACCTACAGTCAGCTCTGTCTAGCGCCGCTTATCAGTCCAGCAGAGATAGCGTGATTATACTGCGGACGCGGCATAACACGCTTTTAGAGAGTGTTATACTGCGAGCGCAGTATAATCAGTAGTTCGGCTGCTCTTGGTTATGATGGAAGGAGAAAGAAAATGAACGGACAAGGAAAATGGAAAGGGTATTACGTAGCTGCTAATCGTTACGGTAATATTCCCACTTTGTATAAAGTTGAGTTTGTGTCAGGACTCCAACAGCCCTATGTAGATGGGAAACCTCGGCAGGTTCCTCCCTTTCCTAGAGTTATAGTTGACATTAGCGGAGAAGATGCGAGATTTCAGTGGGAGAACCAGCCTCCAACTACCCAATTTAGTCTTCAAGAATTTGAAGCGGCAGCTAAAAAGGCTGTTGATGAAGCTCAGGAGTTAGAGCAAAAGCTAAAACAATAGTATGTGAATAGCGGGCGCAGCCGAACAACTCATTGAACCGGAGCGCGAATGGCGGGTCTTTCATCCGCGAGACTTGCGTGTATCGGCGTTGCGTGCGCGCCCGGTCAATTCCAGCGTTATGCTGCTTCCTGCACTCATTAAAAGTCTTGCCTGCCAGTAATCTTTTTAAGTGCCCAAAGTATCGCTGCCCGCTCAGTCCTATCATAGCTCAAGCATTTATCTTGATTGGCGCGTAGTCTTTGGTTTAAGAAATTTAACCGCCTGATTAATGCCGCAATATGATTTCGTTCGATTGCATTAAAGGGAAGGTCTATTAATTGGCTTGCTTTTACGCTCGCCTTAGCATCTTTCCAATGATCGCTCATCGTCTTCGCCTTTTTTCTTCTTACACCGAAGCCTAACAACAGGATCGAGCCGACTGCCCGACAGCCATTTTCTTATGCGGCCTTGCTCCGCATCAAGTAGAATGCCGCTCGTGGGCAGTGGCTCATCCTGAGCGTTAGTCGCTTTTCGCTTTGGATTTCTGTGAGGTAGTTACTGCTCGACCAGATTTGATAAACTTCAGCCGCTCTCGAAGTTTGAAAACCATCTCAATCTTTTTTTCAAAGGGAAGCGCAGCCAGCGAGCGTCGGTGCTGCTCCTTCTGCTTAATGATCTCGCTAATGTCCGGGTACTTTTTCATAGCTCAAATCTATACTCGTTATCTTTCCACTTCCTCATTAAACCGTGCCGCCGCAAAACAGCTTGAAGCTGTCGCATCTTGATCGCGCCCTGCTCCAAAAACATGCTGATCCGCAGGTAGTCTTTGGGGCGTCCGGTATCCAACATTATAGCCACTAAATGCTCCGGGCGCATGATGCGTGTTGTAACTCGTGCATATTTTATTAGCTGTGCCTTTCTCACCGCTTCTTCTGTGAGCGGGTTAAAAACGGGCAGGAATTGAACGGGGAAGCCCTCTATATATATGAACTCACCTGTTGCCTTGTAGCCCCGCTTAACCAAGTATTCGTAAATGGGAGCAAGGATCATCAAATCGCTGCCTGATGTTTCCACTTGGACAAAAACATCAAGGTCTGCCGTATCGAATGGTTCAAGATAATAGATTGCGGCGACAGCCCCGCCGATGGCGTAATCTTCGATCACTCCATCTTTGACCATCTGGTTGATAACTTTGAAAGTCTCTTTCATAGCTGGCGCTGCAATACATTAGCTTATACTTTAACGCCACGCCTAATAATGGCTTGCACCTGACCACTCGATAACGTGCTTCTCATGATTGTCTCATTCTTTCAGCTTGTGTCGTGCTCGCTCGCGGCAGGTGAAGCCAAACGTTAGACCGCTTCCTGCACCGAAAGGCCAGACTTTGCTGGTTGGTGCTGCCACTCCATTCTTTATCCGCTCAAGAACTCGCCTTAGCTCAAATCTCTAACAAAATTTTCAGGGTGTATCCGAACCGATTGACGCATTGTCGGGTCATAATAAGTGCATGACCGATGAAGCGAAATCGGACTTGGAAAGTTGGTGGGTGCTGCGCGCTCAGTCCGGGGATCAAGCGGCGCTGGACGAGTTACTGAAAAGTGTTCAGGAGCCGCTCTATCGCTACATCTTCAGTCTGGTAAGAGAACAACCTCTGGCAGAGGACATTTTGCAAGAGGTGCTCATGCGCATCTATCGCAAATTAGGCTGGCTGCGCGAGCCGCGAGTGTTTCGCGCTTGGACTTACCAGATTGCGACGCGGGAGACGTTCAGACATCTCAAACGAGAGCGACGCTGGCAGGAACAGATCAGAGATGAAACTGATTTGCAGATGATGCCAGTGCCACCACGCGAAGAGTTTGCGCCTGATTTGCTTGCACGTCTCCCGCAATTGGTGGCCAAGCTTTCGCCAGCTAGTCGCGCGGTCATCGTGTTGTATTACTTGCACGAACTGTCGCTCGATGAGACGGCGGCGGTGCTAAGCGTTCCTATCGGGACAGTCAAATCACGTCTGGCGTATGGGCTGGAGAGTCTGCGGCAACAGTTTCACAAACAGGAAGAGACGAGCACACGGAGGGCTTGATGCTGGAGCAGCACAGAGATGAAAACCAAGACGCAGACTCAGCCGCATTTAACCAGCGATTCAAGTATGCCGTAATCGCCTACGCCGTGATCGAATTCACCGCCATTGCTTTCGTCGTCTATTACAAAGTTACTCGCTGAAGCAAAGCCCAAGCGCATGGAGGTTTATATGTCAGAGAAAGTCAATCTTGATGGCGTTCGTTCTGAAGTGCTTGCGCGCATCAATCGCAGCGAAAGAAATTTCAAACTCGCGCTCTTCGCTGCCGTCGCCTTTGAAGCGTTGTTTCTAGTTACGTTCATTCTCCTGATGGAACGGCACAATCGAATGCACCTGTTGCTGTTAATTGCGACCGTCAGCAGCTATTCGATTGTGGTGCTGGGCTTAGTAGCGTTAGGAGCGTATTTCAATCGCGGCGTGTTGCGCATCTTGAAAGCCATCGAGTTATTAAAAACTTAGCAATGGTCTCATAAATACCCGAATAGCTGTGGCGACTTAAATCCTTTAGTTGATGCGCCACTGCAAAGCGGCAGCAGGTATTTATGAGTTTAGTTTCAGCGACCACCGGACGTGAAATGCCGTCCACCAAAACGAGAGGAGTTGACCTGTGAACCAGAAACGCCTCTATTTAATTCTGGCGGTCATCGGTTTTATCGTCCCCTACTACTTTTTCATCTCATTTCTAGTGGCTCACGGCTTGGATGGGAAGATATTCCTACAGCAACTCTTCGGCACGCGTATCGCCACCTTCTTCGCCGTAGATTTGCTGCTGTCGTGCGTGGTCTTTGTGTGCTTTCTGCGCCAAGAGGCGAGCCGCTATGCGATTGCGCGTTGGTGGCTCTATGTGGTGGCGCTTGTAACGGTCGGACTCTCGTTTGCGCTCCCGCTCTTTCTATATGTTCGTGCGTCCCACCTTGAGACCCGCGCGCAACCTGCGCCCGATTCTATCTAGTCATCTGCGTACTGACAGTCAACTACAACCGCGAATAAGTCAGGCCCGTCTGTCCTTGATATTTACCGCCGCGATCTTCGTAGGAGACGTCGCAGGCTTCGTCCGATTCGAGGAAGATGACTTGCCCGATGCCTTCGTTGACATAGACGCGCAAAGGCAGGTCTGCGAGGTTGGCAAGTTCGACGACGAGGCGACCTGTCCAACCGGCTTCGAGCGGTGTGGTGTTGACGAGCAGGCCGACGCGGGCGTATGTGCTTTTACCCAAAGCGATGCCCGTGACGTTGCGCGGCATGCGGAAGGTTTCGACCGTGACGCCGAGACCGTAGGAGTGCGGCGGCAGCAAATAATACTTCGAGCCGTCGTCGGTGGTACGCAGGGGCGGTTCGATCAAGGACTCTTCGTCGAAGCGTTTGGGATCGATCTCGCGCCCGTGGATGGGCGAGAAGACGCGGAAGCCATCGTCGGCGAGGCGCATGTCGTAGCCGTAAGAGGACGCGCCCGCAGAGATGATGCGCCGGCCTTCAATCTCGCGCACGAGCGTCGGGTTGAAAGGCTGAATCAGTTGCGCCTCTTCAGCCATGCGGCGAATCCAACCATCAGATTTAACTGTCATAGAAAAGCGGTCATAAGTGACGATGATGAGTGACGAGCAAAAGCGACGCTATCTTAACTTGTCACTTGTCACTTGTCACTCGTCACTGCTTTGATCGTGATTGTGCCGTCGCCGACCTCGAGGGTGAGGGGTGCGCCGCCCGCACCGGCGCGCGTTTGTAGGTTGTGTTCGGTCGGCGTGGTGCGCTCAAGCGGGATGAGACCGGCGTGTTGGTTCTCAATGCGACCGGCATGGAGCACGCTACAGTTGATGTCGCCGTTGAAAGCGGCGGGCAGTTCGACCGTGAGGTCGCCGCGCACGAGTTGCAGAGAGACGCCGCGCCCGCGCCAACTGTGCGCGGGCACACGCAAGGTGACGCTGCCACCGGCGATGGTCGCTTGCACGTCGCCGCCCGTGAGCGTGAGTGCGGTCTGGCTCTCGCCCGCTTTAATTTGGAGCGCGCCTTCGATGCCGTTGACCGTCAGGGGGCCTGCGCCGGTGAAGATTTCCAGATCGAGCGCGGCCGGCACGCGCAGGTGATAATCAACCTTCCAAGGTAAGCCCAACAGTTTTTTTGGAAAATCGCGTGCGACGCGCTTCATGTACTTGCGGTCGTGCGTGCCGGTGGTGACGAGCGTGATGTGCGTGTTGTCTTCATCGAGCACGAAGCCATTGACGGTAGCGAGGCGCGCGAGGTCTTCTTCGGTGTCGGCGTGGAGTTCGATGTCGGCGCTGATGTCGAGTTCGCTGCGCGCCCAAGCTTCGACGGTGATCGAGCCGTTGGGCGGGCCGTAGATCGTCAAGGTGTTACCGTAGCCAAAGCGCCGCACTTCGTGGCGCGTCGTCGTGCGTGTGAGCGCGGGCGGTGCGGCCGGCACAGGCGCAGCAGGTTTACTCTTCACGCCGGACTGCGCGCGCGCTACACCGCAGATGCAGAGCGCAAGCGAGACGAAGAGCAGGGCGCGCGGGCGGGGCGTGAACGAAATCAGTTTGTGTTTGATCTGTCTGAGTCGCTTGACTGCGCTGAGCAAATTTGGAGACCGCCTCGATGCAGGATGAAAGATGGGAGAGACAGTAAGCGGCGGCGCACCCATGCGTCAAGCGCGCCGGCTGACGAGTCAGCGCAGGCGCGGCACGAGACTGATCGCGCCGCGTAGGTTCGTCGTGATGAGCGTGGCGGAGCCGTCGCCCACGCGCCCGACGACGCGGCGGTTGTCGCCTTGAAAATTGAAGTTACCCATCTGGGCAAAGCCGCCAAGGTTGATGTTGCGCGTGCGCGGCGCGGTCGCCGTCAAAGTGAAGCCTGCGCCGGGCGTGATGCGCATGTTGATGTCGCCCTGCGTGGACTTGAGTTCGTAAGAGCCGCCGCGCAGCAGTTCTGCGTCGAACAGAATATTGCCCGTCACGTTCTCGGCCACGACCATCTGCGCGCGTATGTCTGTCAACTCGATGTCGCCGCCGGTGGTGACGTGCGCGCGCACGAGCCGGCCGCGCACGTTGTGCACTTTGATGTCGCCGCTCGCCGTCTGCAAGTCAACGGCCGACTCGTAAGGCACTTGGATATGAAAGTTCACGTCGCCTATATCGTCGCGCCCACGATTGTCGCCGACCACATCAATCGTCAAGCCGTCGTCGTCCATCGTCGGCGTGAAACGCGCTGCCGGCGATTCTATCGTCGCAGTGATCCTGATCTCGCCGCGATCCCAACCTTCGACTTCGATCAGACCGGAACGATTCTTCAACAACAGACTCACGTTGCGGCGCGGCGCGAAACTGCGCGAGTAACGCTGCTGCGCGCGCGCGTCCGTCGCCCATAGAGCGAACAGAGATAATGCGGCGCACGCGACGAGCGCACGCGCCAACGGGCCGCCAAGCGGCGCACTGAGTCTGTGAGTTTTGCTGAGTGTCTGCAACATCGTGCGTGTGAATCTTACCAGATCGTTGAACCGCAACCGCAGAGGGCGCGAGTCGTTAATGAGCGAGCGCGCGCGGCGGTTTTATAGATCGGCGAACTCGCGGAGCAACTCTTTCTTGTGGCTCATAGCGTCGTTGAGCGCCTCTTCTGAAACTTCATCATGCGGACTCTGATCAAGTTGCTCAAGCGAGTCGTTGACGGCGGCATCAATCACGCTCAGGTTGCGCTCGAACGCTTCGCGCATGCGCGGATTCCAACGTCCTTTGCGCTGCTCGACGCGCTGCATCAAGACGTCAAGCTCCTGATCGTTGATCGAGCGATGCACGGGCGGCAACTTGGCTTCGGTCGGCGGCGCGCGCCTGAGACTCTGCACGGTGAAGACCGTGAGCGCCGCGACGCCGATGACGAGCGCCGCGACGGCCGCAGACAGTTGCGGCAGACTGAGCGTCCAATGTTTATGCAACACGCGCGTGAGTACGCTCTCGCGGCGACTAGAGACGACGGCGGCGACCTGCGCGGCGGTGCGCTGCTCTTGCGCGCGCTCGGCCTCAATCGTGTTGCTGATGCGCAACCAGAGGGCGCGACTGTTGGGCGGCGCAAGCGTGTAGTTGCGCACGTCGTGCGCCGTCGTGACGATGGCGCTCAATTCGGCGCGCACACCGGCGCAGACCATACATTCATCGAGATGTCTACCGACGTGCGCGCGTTCCTCGTCGGTCAACGTGCCGTCGAGGAGTTCGCTCAACAGTGCTTGGCACTTCTCGCAGTTCATTGCCCTTAACCTCTTCGCGCTTGACCGCGTGCATGCAGGGCCGGTGCTTCTTTGTCATCTCAGGCCCTGCCACAGAAGAGAGTCGCGGCGCGCTCATGCTATCAAACTTCAATCTGCGTGGAGACTGAGGTCTCCATACTAACTTATGTCGTTGCGCCGATCCGTTCCTGAGCGACAGCGACGTTGTTGGAAGCTACTGCGGCGGATTCTGTTGCCTCAACAAGCCGCGCAACTTCATCCGCGCCTTATGTAATTGCGACTTGCTCGTGCCGACCGAGCAGCCCAAGAGGCGCGCGATCTCTTCGTGTTCGTGGCCTTCGATGTCGTGCAGGATGAAGACCGTGCGGTAGCCCGGCGGCAACTGGCTGATCGCTCTATCGAGCGCGATGCGATCAACGACCGGCATGCTCGCCGGATTCTCCGTCCCTTGCACTACTTGTACCGGCACGTCGCCATCGTCGGTCGTCTGCTCCATACGCACGCCGCGTTTGCGAAAGTGCATGAGCACTTGATTGACTGTGAGCCGATGCAGCCAAGTGGTGAAGGCCGACTCACCGCGAAAACTGCCGACCTTGCGATAGAGTTGGATGAACGCTTCCTGCGCGAGGTCTTCGGCCTCAGCAGTGTTGCCGGTCATGCGCAAGCACAGCGAATAGACGCGCCGGTGATGCCGCTCGTACAGCGCCTCGAAGGCGGGCATGTCGCCCGCAGCCGCCGCCTGCGCCAGCGCGTAATCCGTGACTTGCGTCTTCTCGGTCTCAGTTGCGGTCACGTGTCCGAATGCGCTGCGGGGGAGCAAGATGCTTTCAGGCGTCATCTGTTACGGTCTCGCTTCTGTGGTTTGACCAACGACCGAGGAACTTGCCCGGCGGCCCGATGGTATCGTGCGCTGCTTCAACGCGCCGATACCCCGCGGGCGGGCGAGCGAGTTTTCACCGCCTCTGTGATGCACGGCTTTCCGCGCGTCGTTGCCCTGCTCTCGCCTGAAATTTGTCGCCGGTCTTTAGTATCCCCTCATCGCCGCGTGCTGACAAGTCCGGCCGTGCCGACGCCGCGACTACTTGCGGTCTGTTACGCGCCCTTAAATCTTTCTGCCGAGCAGCATGGTTGTGCAAGCCAACTCGAAATTTTTCTCTGCCGATAACTGTGTCACGAAATCGCGTGCGAGGTAGCCACTCGGCTCATCGGCGATCAGATCGCCGACGCGCAGGGCGAGAAAATCTGCGCGCGTCTGCCCTTCAAGACCATCGGCCCAACTGCGCAGAATCCAGTTGACCGCCCAGATGGGGACGCCGCTTGGCGGCACTTTATGTTCGATGATCTCAACACGCTTTTCAAAGAGTTGGCTGAGGCCCTGCGCGGTCATATTGTAGAAGTGGTTCGGATAGCCGTGGACGGGTTGCAGGAACGGAGCGACGCAGTAGAGCGTGCCGCCGCGCTTGAGGACGCGCGTGATCTCGCGCGCGCAAGCGAAAGGGTCGGAGACATGCTCCAGCACGTTGAGCGAAAAAATTGCGTCGAAGGTTTCAGCGCGAAAGGGCAGGCTTTCGCCGACGCCCAGCACGTCCGTGCTCGGATAGCTCGCCACCTCGTAGTTGATCACGTTAGCGTAGTCCGTGTTATGACAGCCTGCGCCGCAATCTAAGATCAGACCGTTGGCTTGCTCCGCGATGATGGCCGCTGCGATCTCGTCATAATCGTTGGCGGCCACATTTTCTGTCGGCACGATCTTGCATGCGCGCTGTTGCTCTGTGGTGAGGAAGTTGAAGCAGTGCGCCGTGTGGCGATAGGTTTGCCGACAACGCTGGCAGATGGATTTGTCGGCGTTAAGTTCGCCAGCGCAGTTTGAGCAGATGAGGTGCGGCGCGATGCGTCGGAGTCGCTCTTGCTTGAAGGTCTGGCCGGGCAGGGCTTGTGCTGAGTCTTGCGCCGCGACAACGCTTGCGGGCTTGAGATAACGGCGGTAGAGGCCACCGAGCAGGTGTCTGCCTTTGGCGAGCGAACTTCTGATTTTCATTCGACACTCCTCACGAGTGATGCTTACACTTGCGTCGGAGCAAGCGACCGACACGCGAAGGGATCAAAGCCGATGGCTCGACAACGAAAACCGCAGACGCGCTTCAGCCGGCACGAGTACAAAGCGACTTGGATGGCGCTCGCGCAAACGAGCGAGCAAGCGATGATGAGCGTGACGGGCAGCTTGGACGAAGACCAAGCGCAAGCGACCGCCGCACACACGCGCCGCGTGTTGGCAGCAAGCGTCGGCATCAAACCCGACGACGTGATCCTTGAGATCGGGTGCGGCATCGGGCGCGTCGGGCGCGAGTTGGCCCCACGCTGCCAGCGTTGGATCGGCTGCGATGTGTCGCCCAACATGCTCGCCTATGCACAGCAGCGGCTCGCTGCTTTCGATAACGTCGAACTGGTCGAGGTCTCCGGCTTCGACTTGCGGCCCATCCCCGACGCTTCGGTCGATCTGGTTTACTGCACGGTCGTCTTTATGCACTTGGACGAGTGGGATCGCTACAACTACGTCCTCGAAGCGCGCCGTGTGCTGCGGCCCGGCGGTCGCATTTTCGTGGATAATTTCAACCTCTGCTCCGACGAGGGCTGGCAAGTCTTCGAGCTACATCGTCAGTTCATGCCTGCTGAGCGCCCGCCACAGATCGGCAAGTCGTCCACCCCGCAGGAGCTTGAGACTTACTTGCGCCGGGCAGGTTTTCACGAAGTCAAGATCGCAGAGCAAGGAGCATGGGTGCAAGGTTACGCGATCAAGTGAGCGCGCACGCCGCAGCGGCTCGCCCCTTATCTCGCGCCGAGCCTCTGCCACCAACGCGGCGACGGCGCGCTTAACTCTTTCTCAACTCGCAGCACGCAGACAGACTGGCCCAGACACCCTTGGCCTTCCATCGTCGCTTTGTTCTCAAACTGAACGGGCGCGGCAAGCGGGATGTGTGGCTCATCTCCGGCCGCGATCAGTTCGATCTGCAAGTTCAGGTGTGCGGCCCAAGCCTCAATCGCGTCGCGGCTCAGAAAGACGTTTGGCGGATAGGGCATGCCGACGTTCTGCACCGTCGTTTCAAAGATCGGCCAATGCCCCGCAACGGCGAACTCAAGAAACGAGAAGACGATCTTGCCCTGCGGCTTCAACACGCGGATGGCTTCCTGCAAATAGAGATAAGACTGTTCGTGCGGCAGGTGCGTGAAGACGGAGAAGAAACAGACCATGTCGGCCCGCCCGGCCTTTTCGGGAATGGTCAAGCCCGGCGCGATCTCAAAACGCCAGTCGGGTCGCTTGACGAGTTTACGCGCGTAAGCGACAACCTCCGGTACAACATCAATGCCCAGATACTTGCCATCAAGATACTCCGAGAGCGGGCGCGCTAGCCGGCCCGGGCCGCAGCCGACATCTATGAGATACCCGTCTCTTTGCAGCCCATGTTGGATGAGTAACTCTCGTTCGAGTATGCCTATCGCTTCAAACTCGCCGCCGGGCGCAAGGCGCATCGCCGTTTCCGTCCCGTGCGCCTTGATGAGTGACCGCACCAACTTGATGAATCTATCTTGTTGAATGGACATCGGCATCTCTGCTCGCTCCGTCTGCTGCTAACTCGCGCCAAGGCTGCGCGGCTCTGGGCGGAAAAGCCAGCGCAAAATTTTCGGCCTTCAAAGTCAGATTCGGATTGTAGTAAGGGTCTTGGCTGAGCGCGTCGCCCCAGCGCAGTTGCATGAACGCGCATTCGCGCTGAAATCTGGCCCGCTGCTCCGGCGTCGTGTCCAACCCGCGCGAGGCGGATTCAAGATGATAGAGTTCGGCATAAGGCGTCCAGAGGATGCGATAGCCGCGCGCACGCACGCGCAGGCAGAAATCCACATCGTTGAAGGCAATCGGCAGATTGGTCTCATCGAAACCACCGACCTCTCGGTACACCTCGCGGCGCGTGATGAGACATGCGCCGGTCACGGCCGAGAAATTTTGCAGCAGTTGCGCGCGCCCCATGTAGCCCCTATCCCTGCGCGATTGATACTTGTGCGCGTGGCCGGCAACGCCGCCGATGCCGAGCACGACGCCGGCATGCTGGATCAGACTATCCGCGTAGTAGAGCTTCGCGCCGACCGCGCCGATCTCAGAGCGCAAGGCATGGCTTACCATCTCGCGCAACCAACCTGACGAGATGAGCTTGATGTCATTGTTGATGAGACCGACGATCTCGCCCTGCGCTTGGCCGACGCCCAGATTATTGAGCGCAGAAAAATTGAAGGGTGCGTCGTAGTCAACCACGCGCACGCGCGCGTCCTGTTTGATCTCGTCAAGGTAGGCGAGCGTCTCAGGCTCGCGGCTCTGATTGTTGACGATGATCAGTTCGAGCGGCGCGTAGTCCGTCTGTGCCAAGACGCTTACGACCGTCTGGCACAGCAGTTCCACTCGATCTCGCGTGCCGACGATGAGGCTCACGAGTGGCGCAGGCGTCCTGACAGGATAGACGAAGCGATGATAGATGCTGAAATCCGCTTCGACCCGCGCTTGTTTGCCGCCACGCTCCAGATGCGCGCGCAACGCTTGCCGCGCGCGTTCGTGCGCATACTGCTTTTCATTGAAGCCGAGGGCGACCGAGCCGCTAATCGCGCGCCAGTGATAGAGGACGTGCGGGATGTGTCGGATGCTGGTTTCGGGAATCTGCTCGATGACGCGCAACGCGAGATCGTAATCTTGACTGCCCTCGAAGCCGCGCCGCAGGCCGCCTAAATGCTTGACGCGAGCCGCGCGATAGATGGCAAGATGCGAGATGAAGTTGATGGAATAGAAGAGGTCTGGATTCCAATCCGACTTGAAGTGCGGCTCGAAGCGCACGCCCGCAGTATCAATCTTATCTTCATCGCTGTAGATCAGCTCGGCGTCCGGGTGCGCGTTGATCTCTTCGGCCACGAGGTAGAGCGCGTGCGGCGCGAGTTCGTCATCGTGATCGAGGAAGGCGACGAAGTCGCCGGTGGCGAGGGCTAAAGCTGTGTTGGACGCCGCCGAGATGTGGCCGCGCTCTGGCCGAAAGCCGACCTTAATACGCGAGTCTGCTTGCGCATACTCTTCGAGCACGCGTCTGATGTGGCGCTTGGTTGAATGGTCGTCTGCGATGCACAGTTCCCAGTGCGGATAGAGTTGTTGGCGGACAGACTCAATGGCCCGCCGCAGCCAACGCTCGCTCACGTTATAAACCGGCATGATGATCGAGATCAGTGGCCGGAGTTTGAGTTGCGCGATCCGGGCTTGCATCAGCCGGCGGTCTGCGTCGGTTAAAGTGTCATACTCGCGAATCCATTTATGGTAATCCGCCATGCTGGCCGGGCGCGGGCGCGCGCCTTGCGCTGCGGGCCGAAACAGGCGATAAGCCGGAATAAGATAGCGCGTCTTAATGTGCGCGTAACGGCTGACCCAAGCCCAAGCTCTTGAATTCAACATCGCATTCAAGCGGGTCGCCGTCTCTTGGTAGGCCGTTGAAAGGCCTTCGATAACGAGTTGGCGCTCGGCAAGTTCCTGCGCTTGATCCAAGCGGAGGCGGAAGCGCGCGCCCAGTTGGCTAAAGAATTCTCGGATCGTCGCCGCTTCGTCCTCCTTGACTTCCAGCAATGGACGAAGACCGGCGGGCATAGACTTGCCGCTAGCGATCACGCCCAACCCATATTCGTGCGTAAACTCGAAGTGCGGGAACTCCTGTCTGATCTCCGCCCACAAGCGCCAGACCCCGAAGCCTTGCTCGCGCACGTTGATGTCGTGCAGCAGCACGACACCTTGCGCGCTCATCTTCGGCAGCCAACTCTCGAAGTCATGCCGCACGGCTTCGTATGTGTGATAGCCGTCAATGTGCAACAGGTCAACCGTGCCGTCGGCGAAGCGCGGCAACGCTTCGTCGAACGTGCTGTGGATGAGCGTAGAGAAATCTGCATACAACGGATCATGATACTCTTTCAGGTCTTTGAGAATCTCCACGCCATAAAAGCCGTTGTGCTCGTCGCCCTGCCAAGTGTCTATCGCATAGCAGCGCGTGTCGAGTTGCAACTCTTTCACGGCTTGGCAGAAGGCGCAGTAAGAGACGCCGCTATATGTGCCAAGCTCGACAATTGTGCGCGGGCGCAGCGCATCAACCAGCAACAGCGCGAATGGAATGTGCGCGGCCCAAGCTGTCGGCGCAAGTCGCAGCGGAGTTGAAAGGCAGAGGGGATAATCGAGCGGGTTAAATTTTGGCGCGCGTGTGCTCACGTCTATCGGTTGCTCTCGGCTGAGCGCATGAAGAATGATCGAAGTTGATTCGGCATGGCGCTCTTATATCAGCCATGAGTCAAGCAGCCTGTCAAGTCCAGTAAGTGCGGTCGAGCGAGCGATAGCCGACGGCTTCGGCCAGATCGACCGGCCGAATCTCATCCGCGCCGGCCAAATCCGCGATAGTGCGACTGACCTTAAGTATTCGATCATAGGCGCGCGCCGATAACCCTTGCCGCGTCATCGCCGCTTCAAGTAGGCGCTCGCATTCAGCGTCTAACCGGCAATAATGACGAATCTGACGGGGCGACATCTGCGCATTCGCGAAGATGCCGTCAGGGCGCAAGCGTGCGAGTTGCCGTTCGCGCGCCTGCTTCACGCGCGCACGAATCTCTACAGAGCTTTCAGTCGGCGCGCCTTCGCCCGTCAACTCTTTGAAGCGAACGGCGGGCACGTCAACGTGTATATCTATGCGGTCGAGCAACGGCCCACTGATGCGCCCGACGTAGCGTTGAATCTGCAAAGGCGTGCAACGACATTCGCGCGTCGGGTCGTTCCAGAAACCACAAGGACACGGATTCATCGCCGCCGCGAGCATGAACGACGCGGGAAACGTCAGCGACATCGAGGCGCGACTGATCGTCACTTGGTTGTCTTCGAGCGGCTGGCGCAGGACTTCGAGGACGCTCCGATCAA
>Ga0209153_1000085_pt1 | contig 46736 bp, 42 predicted proteins | sample GraSoiAngelo_120_FD_185877 | JGI IMG/M metagenome (GOLD analysis project Ga0209153, IMG submission 185877) | Grasslands soil microbial communities from the Angelo Coastal Reserve, California, USA - 14_0919_09_20cm (SPAdes) (version 2) | ecosystem: Environmental > Terrestrial > Soil > Grasslands ... | reverse complement strand
GGGGGACTGTCGGAAAACCCAAAATGCGTCAGAAACAGGCGCTTTGGTTTGCGCTCCAGAATGGTCGCGAAGGACCTATCCCACAGTTGCAAGTCGATATCCGGCGGAGGCGTGGCCGGCATAACGTAAGAGTGCCCTTCGATGCGGATTCCCGTAGTGTCTCCCACAAAGGCGACGCCGTCGATGTTTTCAAAGTAGCTGACGTGATGCGAAGCATGGCCTGGCGTGTATGCCACTTCGATTCTGCGCGAGCCAAGGGCAATGGTCTCGCCGCCTTCCAGGATGCGCAGATTCGACGCCGGGACCGGCACCATTTCACCAAAAAGCTCTTGCAAATTGTCCGGCCAGAGCCGCGCTGCGCTGGCCAGAAGCTTGGACGCATCGGTCATGTGCGGCGCGCCAACCTTGTGGACGTAGACCGCTATTCGCGGATTTTCTTTCACCAGCGCGCCGGTAGCCCCCGCGTGATCCAAGTGGATGTGGGTCAAGAGAATCGCTTCCAGGTCGCGCACCGCGACACCGCGCGCGCGAAGCTCTTTCTTCAGCGTCTCCAGAGTCGAGCCAGGGCCGGGATCCACGATCGCGCGATGTCCGTCCGATTCGAGCAACGCCGTGCCGATCGACTTCGCGCGCCCCATCCAATTGTCGTCAAGTGTGGTGATCGTATGCATCGCAGGTCTGAGAAAGTAGTGTATCGCAGGACGCTCCAATTGCATTCGAGCGCGGCTCGCGGATTTACTCCGCTCCCCGAATCGGCGATCATGCTGGCTCCAGTCCCGCGAAGGTGGAAAGCCGGAGGAGAATCTCATGCCCAAGCCTGCCACGCTGCTGGTCCTCGTTCTGTTTGCGTGTTCTTGCGCCGCGGCTTTGTGCGCGCAAGGGCAAGCTCCTGGTGCGACCGGTGCGCGCCAAACGGAAGCCGACGAATACACGCGCTACGAACTCCTGGCCCCCGATACCGCGAGTTTCAAGATTTTCTATGAAGTTTCCGCCACGACGTCCGGCGCCAAAGTTTTCTTCAATCCTATTCGCAAAGGCAGCGTCGCCAGCAATGAAGCCGTTTACGACAGCATGACCGGCGAAGCGCTGCGCTTCGAGGTCGTCTCCGGGGCGGAAGCCCGCAAGGATCCGCTGATGGCAGATGCTGCTGCCGATGAAAGTTACATCAAGATTCAGCTGGCTCGCGCCGTTCCGCCGGAAGGGCGCGGCCGCCTGCTCATCGTGAAGACTTACAAAGACCCGAAAAGCTACTACCGCGAGGGGGAGGCCATCATTTTCAATCGCGGCCTTGGCATCAAGCGCAACAGTGTAGTTTTACCTGCGGGGTACGAACTTGTCGGCTGCAACGTGCCGTCGCAGGTTTTGCCGGAACCCGATGGCCGCATCGCCATCAGCTTCATGAACGCCAGCGCCGGCGAAGCCCCTCTTGTGGTCCGCGCGAAGCTGGGCGCGCAGACTGGTCCCGCGGCGGTGCCGCGTCCGCCAACTGAATCGCGCAGTTGGGAAGCGCCCTTCCCGGGAGAAACCGAGCAGCAGCGCCTCTCCGAGCGCGCTCACCAAAATCGTGACATCGTGTACTTCCTGCAGCAGCCGGAGACGCACGCGTTCAGCCTTTATCACGACTACACCGAATCGCGTCCAGGCGTTGCACAGTACTTGAACGTGGTTCGCGAGGGAAGCACGGTTTCTGATCCCTCGGCGTACGTCCTCGATACCGGCGAAAAACTGGCCACGAGGCTGATGACCGGCGCGGAGCTGGCTGCCGCGAAAATCGACGCGAGCGAACCGGTCAAGCCGGAAACGCAAATCGTGGTGCTTGCTTTTCCGCCAGTGAAAGAGGGCCAGTCTTTGCGCTTGCGAATTTCGGAAACCTACACAGCTCCCATGAGCTACCGACTCGACGGCGATGAATTGGTCTGCGATCGAAGCCTGGGCCGCTCACGCAACGCGGTGGTGCTCCCTGCGGGATGGTATCTGACCGCCAGCGCCATCCCGGCCACGGTTTCGCAACTGCCCGATGGCCGCATCCGCCTGGATTTCTGGAACGGCCGCCCGGATTCCGTGGACGTCCTAATCAAAGCGAAACGGCGAAGCGCGCCGTCAAGCAAGTCCCGGTCGGCCTCGGGTGCCATTCCAGTAAAACCACGCGTGGGGCAGAAGTTGACTGAGGGAATCGCTGCAGCGTGCCGAAGAGTGTCCGCCGTTGCGGCAACCAGCCCGAAGTGGGAAGGCCCCAAGCATCCCCTGCCGTGAGAAAGAGGTCGAAAGTTGACAGTTTAAAGTTAAATGGAAAGAAAAAGAATTAACGCCTACGGCGCATACGGCGCAGAGTGACACGGGGTAGAAAAATGCGCGGCTTTGCAGCGGCTTACGGAAACCCGGGGAACGACCTCACGGCCGTTTTAGTTCGAGATTTTGCGGCCCTGGGCCGCCTCGGCAACTTCGCGCTTTTCGGCCCCGTTGAGCTGGGAAGGATCGCAGGTGTCGGAGCCGTCGAGGCATTGCCGGAGATTCCGATTGTGCGTCGCGCGCGCGACTTCTTGCTGCTCTTCGCCGCTCAACAGAGCGCGGTTGCAGTCGCCCATTCCTTCGAGGCAATTCTGCAGATTGTTGTAGTGATTGGCTTCCGCGACTTGTTGTTTCTGCTCGTCGGTGAGTTGTTTCGGGTCACAGATTCCCGTTCCATCCAAACAGTTCTGGAAGTTCCGCACGCGGGCCAGGAGAGCAACTTGCTGGCGCTGTTGGTCGTTTAGCAGCGAAGTGTCGCATTCGCCGATGCCGTCCACACAGTTCTGCAGGTTCTGAATGCGGTGAGCGCGATCCACTTCCTGCCGCTGTTCGGCAGTTAATTGCTTTTTGTCGCAGTCGGAGAACCCGTGGAAACAATCCATAAAATTGTTTTCCCGATTGACATCTTGAACGGCTTGTTTTTCCTGCGGGTCCAAATGAGCGTAATCGCAGGACGCGAAGCCTTCCAGGCAATGCTCCAGATTTTCCGCATGCGCGGAGGCAATCTTTTGCGCCGCTGCCTGGACAGCAGCAGGGCCAAGGCCGGCAGCCAGCGCGACGCAGAAAACCCAATGCTGTAATTTCATTCGAAACCCTCCAGGAACAGGCCCCTTTCCGACGCTTCACCGTTTCTACTCGGCAGGTCATCGCATGCCATGGGCCATCCCTAGAATAGACGCTCGATTCCGCGTCGGGGTTATCTCGCGCGGGTTCCATTATATCGCATTACGATATAGCTTCAGTCGGAAGGGTTACGAAAAACGTAGAAAAGCGGAAAAACTAGCGAACCGTGATCGTGAGGGACTGGGACTTGCTGTTTCCGGCAGCGTCCCGGATGGTGAGCGTATAAGTGGTGGTTTTGGCGGGAGCGACTTCGACGCAGCGGGTGTAGGAAGGCCAGACGGGGTTGGATTGCGGCTCGAGCTCGACGGTTTTGGCGTTCGCGACCCCATAGCAGAGTTGGACAGACTGGCCGCGGCGAATCTCACCGGGAGTGGCGTAAAAGGTCTGGATGGCAAGTTCCTTACCGCCCATTTGTTCGAGCGCCGCGCGGTCATCTGCGCGCTGCTTTTCCGCGCGTTCCTGCCGGAGACGATATTCGATGGAGCGGTTTTGCCACCAGCGGGAAAAGAAAATCCAGCCAACCATGAGCGCAACCGCAACGAGAAGGCTCTTCGAGTAGAAGGAAGGGTTCTTTAAAACAGAGTTAGACGGCGGATCGGGTTGCGCTGGCACGGTGTTTTCTCCGAAGCGTCAGGTTACTAGAGAAACAGCGCACTGCGCAAAGGGCGACGGCCTAGGGTGACCGACAAGACGTAATCAGCGAGCGAAATGGGGCTAGTCGTCAAGCGTAGCCGCAGAAGTGATAGTGAATTTTGCGGAGACGCCCTTGGTAGACGGCTGCCCGGGACCGGAGATGGGCTGGCCGCCGCCGATCCAGACCTCCACCGGGCCCGGGGCGACGCGACGAACACCGTCCTCGTCGGCAATGCTCAAGTCGCGGTCGTGTAACGTGAACCTGACCGTTTGCGAAGCGGACGCCGCGAGATGGATGCGCTGGAAACCGGCGAGCGCGCGAAGGGGAGCGCCATCGACGCCAGGATGCGACAGATAAAGCTGGACGACTTCGTCGCCGGGAGCGGAGCTGGCGTTCGTGACGAGAGCGGACACCGTCACGGGGGTGCCGGCGGCGACTTGGTCCGGTACGATTTTTGCGTCGGAGTAGTTAAACCAAGAAAAGCTCAAACCAAAGCCGAAAGGATAGAGCGGCTGCTCGGCGAAATAGCGATACGTGCGCCCATTCATGCTGTAGCTGGTGAAGGGCGGGAGTTGCGCGACGGATTTATAGAAGGTGACCGGTAAGCGGCCAGCCGGATTGTACTCGCCCGAAAGAACGTCGGCCACGGCAGTGCCGCCTTCTTCGCCCGGATACCAGGCTTCGAGGATGGCGGCGGCATGTTCCTGAGCCCAGTTGACCGCGAGGGCGCTGCCGCTGGTGAGAACGACGATGAGCGGCTTTCTGGTGGCGGAGAGAGCTTCGAGAAGTTCTTGTTGAGGACGAGGGAGATCGAGATCGACGCGGTCGCCCCCGAAAAAGCCCGGAGCACTGGTTTCCGATTCTTCGCCTTCGAGTTGACCAGTCAGGCCCACCACGGCGATGACCACATCGGATTTGCGCGCGGCCTCGACGGCTTCTTGAACTAGATCTGGCGGCAGCCAGAGAAGGCGCGCAGTGGATTCCCAAGAATGATGAAAATATTCCATGCGAATGGGATAAGCATGGCCAGCTTGCAAGTGCACGAGCGTGGTCATTACACGCGCACCATGCGGGGCCCAATCGTCGATAATTTTTTTGCCGTCGAGGAAGAGCCGGGACCCGCCGTCGGTGTCGACGCCCAAGCGATAGTCACCATCAACAGGAGGGATAAAATTGCCACACCATCGGACGGAATAGTTTTGGGCCGGGACACCAGGCGCTGGGGAGACATTGTTCCACTCGAAATTCACTGACGGATCGACGCGCGTAGCAACGGGTGAACCGGAGAGCGTGGTATTGGCGAAGAATTCAGCAGAGAGTCCGGGGACCGGCACACCTTTGCAGGGCACGACGTTGCCGTACGGTACGCTGCCCTGAGTGTTGGGCAGAAAAACTGAGGCGGGAATCGCGACGCCGCTCGTTTCGGTGAGGGGAGCGCCGATGGCATAGCTGATTTTGGCGTCGTGGAAGCGCTTGCGAATGCCCTCGAGAATGGTGGTATAGGCGGAAGGAGTCCCATTGTAATTGCCCAGCAGAACCGGCAAGGAATCGGCGTTGGGGCCGACGACGGCGATGGACTTCACGGAAGACTTCAGCGGCAGCGAGTTGCGCTCATTCTTCAACAACACGATGGATTTGCGCGCGGCCTCGAGAGCCAGTTGCCGATGCGCCGGCGTATCGTTGTCGGCGAGAGTCAGCTTCGACCAGGGCACCGAGTCCGGCGGATCGAACAGGCCCTGGCGCAATCGCGCTTCAAACAGACGCTTCACCGCGCGATCGACGTCCGCGGGTGAGAGTAGGCGATTCTCCGCGGCGAAAGGCAGCGCCGCGTATTCCGGGCCGCAGCTCAAATCGGTTCCCGCTTTGACCGCGAGGGCGTCCGCCTGTTGCAGTGTAAGAACGAAGCCGTGGCCCTGATGAATATCGCTGATGGCCCCGCAATCAGAAACGACATAGCCTTGGAATCCCCACTTATTGCGCAACGTGTCCAAGAGAAATTGATTCGCGCACGCTGGTGCTCCACGCACCGCGTTATAGGCGCACATCACGGAATCAGCATGGCCTTCGATCACCGTGGCGCGAAATGCGGGAGCGTAGGTATCCGCAAAATCGTGCGGGGAAACGGGGACGTCGAAGCGGTGACGCAATGTTTCCGGGCCGCTGTGAACGGCAAAATGCTTTGGAGTTGAAACCGTTTTCAAATATTTGCGATCTTCGCCTTGCAGGCCGGTAACAAAGGCTACGCCAATGCGGCCGGTAAGGAAGGGATCTTCTCCGTAAGTTTCCTGGCCGCGCCCCCAGCGGGGATCGCGAAAGATATTAATGTTGGGCGACCAGAAGGTCAGGCCGAAATAGCGGCCGGTATTTCCGTGCTGAATGGCGTCGTTGTACTTGGCGCGAGCTTCGGTCGAGATGACACCGGCAATGCGGTGGACGAGATCGCTGTCCCAGGTAGCGGCCAAGCCGATGGCCTGCGGAAAGACCGTGGCATGCCCGGCGCGCGCGACACCATGCAGGCCTTCGTTCCACCAATTGTAAGCGGGAATTGCGAGGCGCGGGATGGCGCGGGCGACGTCCTGCATTTGGGAAGCCTTTTCTTCCATGGTCATGCGCGTAACAAGGTCGTCGACGCGCTGCTCAATAGGCACACTCGGGTCCAAATAAGGTGGACGGGGTGTCGTGGTGGAAGAAGCTGGGTTCGACGTAGATTGGGCTCGTAAATAAGAAGTGCAAAGCAGAACAAGGCACGAGACCGAGATGAAACGAAGTGATTTGCGTGACATGGCGGAGATTTTCCTGCAATCGCTTGCAACTGTCCAGGAGCGAGTTTTGCAAACGAGGCAAAGACTGGCGTTTTTCGGGCGACACTTTGCCGGTCTCCGGAAGGCCCATGCCTGCTCTGTTTCCTAATCGTTTATATAATTTCAGAGTTTCCTGCGAAGTTATCCCCCCGAGGCATATTGGACGGGGTCCCTTTCAGGCCCAAAGAGTTTCGTTTGCCGCAAAGCACCGAGACAGGCTACAATGTCAAAGTTTAGAAGGAGCGAGGCTAGTGCTCACGATTCGGCTGTCTCGGATTGGCAAGAAGAAGAAGCCCTATTACCGCGTGGTCGTGATCGAGAGAACTCGGCCACGCGATGGCCGCATAAGAGAAGCGGTAGGAACCTATGATCCGCTGAAGAAGCCTGCGGAAATCAAGCTCGACGCCGAGCGCATCAAGCATTGGATTGCACTGGGCGCACAGCCCAGCGATACAGTACGCAGTTTTCTACGTCAGCAGAAAATCGCGTAAACGCACACCCCAGCTCCCTAAAAATTGCTCGTGCCGGCTTCGACCGGCAGGGCTTCCACGGCTCCCGTGGTGCCAGTGAGGCGTTAACCGTTTCTGGAGGGCGCGGTAAGTTGCCGCTGGAAATTAGCTCAAGCGGAGTAGCCCAAATGAAGGAGCTGGTCGAATCGATCGCCAGGGCCCTCGTAGACCATCCCGACGACGTTCAAGTGAAGTCTGTCGAGGGATCGCAGGTGACCGTGCTGGAGTTGCGCGTGCATCCCGAGGACTTGGGAAAAGTCATCGGGCGGCAGGGCCGAACGGCCAAGGCGGTGCGCACTCTTCTCGGTGCCGCGGGTATGAAGTTGAAGAAGCGCTTCACGCTGGAGATCCTCGAAGACTGATTTTTTGCAGCGGCTTCAGAGCGGGCCGCGCTTGTCAAAATTTTCCTTGAGCCCAGACACTCCACGATGGGTCCTGGTGGCGCGCATCCTCCGCGCGCGAGGCAACAAGGGCGAAGTCGCCGCAGAAATTCTTACCGATTTTCCAGAGCGGCTCACGAAATTGCAGGAAGTTTTTCTCGGAGATCCCCAAGGCAAGGGTGAGCCGCATCGAATGGAGTTGCAATCCTGTTGGTTGAGCCAGAACCATCCCGGGCAGGCGGTTTTCCATTTCGAAAATGTGAATTCGATTTCTGCAGCGGATAAGCTTCGCGGATTCGAAGTGTTCCTGCGCATCGAACAACGCGTCAGCTTGCCGGCAGGACAGTATTTCGTTTCCGACCTCATCGGTTGCAACGTGTTTGAAACGCCGGCAAACCCGCCCGTCGTGGCATCCTCGCCGTGTTCGCTCGCGGAAGTTCCTGCCCTGCTCGGAACAGTTCGCGACGTTCAGTTTCCTGGCGAAGAAACGGCCGGAACGCCGTTCCTCGAAGTGGACACTTCACAAGGCGAACTGCTGATTCCCCTAGCGGAAGAGATCTGCACAAAAATCGATCCTCTCGCGCGGCGCATCGATGTGGTGCTGCCCGAAGGGCTCCGCGACCTAAACTGACAATTCAGGAATTCCCTGCCGGCGCGTCACCATGCATAATCCTATGCATTGAAGAATTTCTATGCGCTTCGATCTCATTACTATCTTCCCGGAGTTTTTTGGCGGTCCGCTCGATCACGGAATTATCCGTCGAGCGCGCGAGGGCGGGCTCATTCACGTGCATGTCCAGGACCTGCGGGAATTCACGAAAGACCGCCACCGCACTGTGGACGACCGGCCGTTCGGCGGCGGCGAAGGTATGGTCTTGAAGCCGGAACCGCTGTTTGAAGCTGTCGAATCCTTGCTCGGCCACGGCGTCGGCGATGCCTCGAAGCAGAATCCGCAGGATCCAGGCACAGCGGTTCTGCTGATGTCCGCAGCGGGAAAGCTTTTCGACCAGGAAACAGCACGAAGGCTCTCGCAGCTCCAACGAATCCTTCTGATTTGTGGGCGGTACGAAGGAGTGGACGAGCGCGTGGCGGAGCACCTCGCGACCGAGGAAATTTCCATCGGCAACTTTGTCCTGAGCGGCGGCGAGTTGCCGGCCCTGCTGGTCATGGATGCCATCACGCGGCTGCTTCCGGGGGCAGTTGGCAACGAAGCCTCCACGCAGAACGAGTCCTTTAGCCCCCGCCAAGAAATGCTTCTAAACACCGGCATCCGGTCAAAAGTTAGTCATGAGTCACCAGTCACCTCTCCCATGCTCCTCGATTTTCCTCATTACACCCGTCCTGCGGAATATCGCGGCTGGAAGGTGCCGGAAGTTCTCATCAGCGGGAACCATGCAGAAGTCGCCAAATGGCGCCAGCAAAAGGCTCTTGAAAAAACTCGCCGCAACCGGGGGGACCTTCTACTCAGGGAATAAAGGGAAACGGCTTGCGGTCCTTAGCATCTAATGAGAAATTCAGAATGAGTGAAGAAATGGGCAGCAACGGCTACGCACTGGAAAAACCGATCGGCGTTTACTACGAGCACCCGGACTGGTTCCGGCCCTTGTTTCAGCAGCTCGACGAACGCGGCGTGAACTGGTTGAAGATTGACGCGCGCCATCACTATTACGACGCGGCCTCGCCCGAGCGTGAATATTCGCTGCTCTTCAATCGCATGAGCCCTTCGGCCTGGCAACGCGGCTTGGCCCACGGAATCTTCTACACGCTCGATTACCTGGCGCACCTGGAGGCCAAAGGTGTGCGTGTCGTCAACGGCTACCGCTGCTTCGCGCACGAAATTTCCAAAGCGCAGCAGCTCACCAACCTGGAAAAGCTCGGCCTTCCTTACCCCAAAGCCCGCGTCATCCATCACCCGTCCCAGGCGCTCGCCGCGGCCGGAGCCATCGGCTATCCCGTTGTGCTGAAGCCCAACATCGGCGGGAGCGGTGCGGGAATCGAACGCTTCAGCTCTGCGGACCAATTGCGCGCCGCCGTCGAAGCGAATCGCCTCTATTTCGGCATCGATTCGACCGCGCTGGTGCAGGAAGCCTTCACCGCCCGCGACGGAATCATTACGCGCGTGGAAGTCCTCGGCGGGAAATATCTCTACGCCATTCGCATCCACACGACCGGCGAAAGCTTCAACTTGTGTCCTGCCGACATTTGCCAAAATACGCGAGGCGAAGAGCTAACGCGCATCGCGTGCCCGGTCGACGCACCGAAAACCGGCATGAAAGTCGAAGGCTACGAGCCGCCTCGGCAGGTTATCGAAGAGGTCGAGCGCATCGTCGAACTCGCCGGAGTCGAAGTCGGCGGCATCGAGTACGTTTTCGACGAGCGAATCGGCCGGCAGCTTTATTACGACGTGAATGCTCTGTCGAATTTTGTCGCCGATCCCGTTCGCGTGATCGGATTCAACCCCTACGCGCGGCTGGCGGATTTTCTGATTGCCGAGGCCCAGCGCCACGAAGCAAAGCAGGCCGAGCATGTTGCCGCGACGGGAGGCCCGCGATGAGATACGGATACTGGCTGCCGGTTTTTGGCGGGTGGCTGCGCAACGTCGAGAACGAAAACATGCAAGCCACCTGGGCCTATGTGAAGCGGCTCACCGAGCGCAGCGAAAAAATCGGCTTCGACGTCACGCTTATCGCGGAGCTTAATCTAAACGACATCAAGGGCGTGGAAGCAGACTCGCTCGATGCTTGGTCAACCGCTGCAGCGCTGGCTGCGGTCACAGAACGCATCGAACTGATGGTTGCGGTGCGCCCCACTTTTCATTTACCCGCGTTATTGGCAAAGCAAGCCGCCAACATCGATCACATCAGCAAAGGACGGCTCACGCTGAACGTCGTTTCCTCGTGGTGGGCCGACGAAGCGCGCAAATACGGGGTCTCGTTCGAACAGCACGACGACCGTTACGCGCGCACCAGCGAATGGCTCGACGTTCTCGATGGTGTTTGGAAGCAGGATCATTTTTCGTATTCCGGCAAATACTACCGCGTCGAGGACAACGTACTCAAACCCAAGCCCGTGGCCAAGCCGCGTCCCACGCTCTATGCAGGAGGCGAATCTCCTGCTGCAAAGGAGTTGATTGCGCGGAAGTGCGACGCCTACCTGATGCACGGGGATCCGCCCGAACGTGTGCGCGAAAAGATCGTCGACTTGCGCGAGCGCCGCCGGAAGCACAATCTTCCCCCGCTGAAATTCGGCGTCGCCGGTTATGCCGTCGTGCGCGAAACCGAGCGCGAAGCTCAAGACGAGTTGCGCCGCATCACCGACGTGCAGCAGTCCGCCGCGGGTTACGCCAATTACCAGCAATGGCTCGCAGGCACCCAACTCGAGCAGCGCGTTTCGCTAGCAGACTATTCCGTTTCGAATCGCGGTTTGCGCTCGGGCCTGGTCGGCACGCCCGAGCAAGTTGCCGAGCGCCTCGCACAATTTGAGGCTTCTGGCGTGGACCTCGTCCTCCTGCAATTCAGCCCGCAGCTGGAAGAAATGGAGCGCTTTGCGGAAACCGTGATTCGTCGCGGCTCATCGCTTTCGGCCCCTGCGTAAGCTCCTCAAGCCAAAGGCTTTTTGAACCCCCGCCAAAAGGAAGCCCTCTGGAAGCCCTCAAATTGATTAGGTGTTTTCCCGGTTTTTCTTTATAATTGCTATTTGTCTCTCTAGAGTCGGCCCCGCCTGAGTGGGTCCAAAGGAAGCACGAACATGAACCCGGCAATTCGTAAATTGCATGAAGCGCAACTGCGCAAAGACCTGCCTGAATTCCGCTCCGGCGACACGGTCCGCGTGAATGTGCGCCTTAAAGAAGGCGAGGGTGAGAAGGAAAAAGAGCGCGTGCAGGCTTTTGAAGGGGTGGTGATCTCGAAAAAAGGCCGCGCTTCCAGCGCTACCTTCACCGTCCGCCGCGTGAGCTTTGGCGTTGGCATCGAACGCATCTTCCCCCTGCACTCACCAACGATCAGCTCCATCGAGGTGGTTGGCCGAGGCAAAGTGCGCCGCGCTCGCCTGTATTACCTCCGCGATTTGAGGGGCAAGGCTGCGCGTATCAAGCGCGCCGGCCGCGAGGAAGAAGAAGCCGCGCCGGTTGCCGCCACCGCCGGCACGGAAGCCAAAGCCTAAGAGCCGCCCTTCCTCGAGCAGCTCATTTCAACTTTGCAAAAGCCCCGTTTTTCCCGGGTCCCTTCTTCACGGCTGAACGTTGGTGATTCCTTCCGCCCCCGGCTTTGGAAAATGTTTCTCATACCATGCGATGCAGCGGTTGATGGAATCAATATTGTGCCCCGTCTCTGCCAGTCCGTGGCCTTCCCGCGGATAGCGCACAAAAATCGCTTCCGTCCCCACGTCTTTCAGCGCAATAAAGAACTGCTCCGCCTCCGCAATGGGCACGTCGTTGTCATTTTCGCCGTGCATAAGCATCGTCGGCGTATGCGCCGCGGCCACATGCTTCAACGCCGAGCGCTCCCAAGCCACGTCCATCAGATTGCCCTGGTGCAGGAACTGCCCGAATTCCATTTCTTCGTACTGGTTGTAATACGTCATGTAGTTGTAGCTCACGAGATTGGCGATGCCCGCGATGGGCACCGCAGCCTTGAATTCATGGGTCTGCGTAATCAGCCAATCGGTCAGTTGTCCGCCGTAGCTGACGCCTTCGATGCCCATGCGCTCACGGTCGATCCACGGATTGCGCCGCACCGCCGCGCTGACGCCGTACAACACGTCCTGGCCCTCGTTGCCGTCCTGGTCGCCAAACACCGCGTCCGCAAATTTCTGCCCGTAGCCGGTCGACCCACGGTAATTCACGTTCAGCGCGGCCCAGCCGTGCGCCGCATACACCTGATTCTTGAAATTAAACGCCGGGCCATTCTCCCCGTGCGGCCCGCCGTGGATGTTTACGATCAGCGGATGCTTGGACGTGGCCGTCATTCCCAGCGGCTTGGTGAGAAACGCTTCGACCTCGTATTTATTGTCGTTGCTGATAAAGGTGAACGCCTCCACTTCGGCGACTGGCTTTCCCGCCAAAACTTGCGCGTTCAAATCCGTCAGCTTGCGTGGCGCGGCGTTGCCGCTCTTCAAATAAAGTTGATTCAAATCACGCGGCGACGCATAGCTGTAGGCCACGGCGCCGTCTTTTCCGACCGAAAACGAGCCCACAAACCCGGGCTCCTTCACCACGTACTCCGGCCTGCCTCCCGAAACCGGTTGGCGCATCAAATAATTGCTTCCCCGCTCCTGCACCGTGAAGTACACGGAATTCCCATCCGGCGCCCAGTGCGGCGAACCCTGGCGATTGTCAATCAACGCGCCTATCTCGCGACGGTCGCTGCCGTCCGCATTCATTACCCACACGTGCGTGTCTTCCATGGTGGTCTCGCGGTCGGTCAGACCGCGCTTTGTCCCGCGAAACAGAATGCGCTTGCCGTCGGGTGACCACACGGGATCGTATTCGTTCGACTCTGTGGCCGTAATCCGCCGCACGTTGTTGTCCCCCACCTTCAGCGCGAACACATCGTAATTGAAAAACTCGTCTTGGTTCGGCTCCGGATTCGTCAAATACAAAATCTCTTGGCCGTCCGGCGACCAGTCGATGGAATGCTCATCCGCGTCGCCTTTTGTCAATTGCCGCGTCTGCTTCGTGGCCACGTCCACCACAAAAATGTGCAATCGCTGGTTGTCGTTGAAACGCGTCATCCCTTCGCCCGCATCCGGCTTATACAAATACCTCGTAATTACCCTCGGGTCGCCGCTCGCTTCCGCCGCACGGCTGTCTGGCGTGGACGAAATGTAGGCAATCTGCTTCCCGCCCGGCGACCACGTCAGTTCGTTGCCGGTTCCGGGCAGGGGACTATTCGTTCCTTCGGCCGAAGCCAGCTCGGTAACCTCCGAGCCATCCGGCCTCGCAATCATCAGCCCGTGCTTGTCTCCGATCCGCCCGAAAAACGCCACCCACTTTCCGTCCGGCGACCACACCGCACCGCCGCCGCGATCCTTGTCGCCTCCGAAGCGAATCGATTTCTGGGTGCCCAGGTCCATCACCCACAGTTGCCCGTAAGGACGCCCCGGTTCATCGCGCATCACGACCGAGTACGCCAGATGGCGCCCATCGGGCGAAAGCGCCACGCCTCCGACCGAACGCAGCTTCGAAAGATCGCTGCTGGCCAGCTCTTGCGCACCAGCAAATGGGCGCGTGAAAAAACACAACGTCGCAAAGAAGATGAGTCTTGAGGGCGGTAAAAGAAGTTTCTGGCGAAGTGGCATGAGATTCTCCTCCGATTTTGCAGGAACACATATTTTTTGGCGTGCAGGCGCTGTATCGTGTCACGCAGCAAGTTGCCTCGTCAAGAAAACTGCTCGCAACAGCTTGGCCACATCGTGCTAAAATCCCCACCCGATGAGCCGGCTCTGCTCTTCCCGTTTCGAGCGAGCGGCGCGCAAATTGGGTTGGACGCGCATCGCCGGCATCGATGAAGCCGGACGCGGCGCTCTGTTTGGCCCGGTGGTTGCCGCCGCGGTGATTCTCAATCCCAAGCGCCGTATTGTCGGTCTCGACGATTCGAAGAAACTCACTCCGGAGCGCCGCGCCGAACTCCGCGAGCGCATTTGCGAACACGCGGTGGCTTGGTCCGTTGCGGAAGTGGATGCGCAACGCATCGATGCCTGGAACATTTATCAGGCTTCGCGCCAGGCTATGACCGCCGCGCTCGAGCGTCTCACCATCGCGCCCGACTATCTCCTCGTTGATGCCATGCAACTCGACGTGCTCATTGAGCAAAAGTCTTTGATCAAGGGCGACGCGCGCAGCATTTCCATCGCCGCAGCTTCCATCCTCGCGAAAACGCACCGCGACGCCCGCATGGAACAGTGGGACGCCGTCTATCCGCAATACGGTCTCGCGCGCCACAAAGGCTACGCCACGCCGGATCATCTCGAAGCCCTGCGCGTCCATGGCCCTACGCCCCTGCATCGCTATTCATTCGCGCCCGTGCGCGATTCCGGTTGCTGGGCCACCGGCGCCACGCAAACCGCGCTCCCGATTTTCTAGTGCCGCCACGCTGTTCTGCGACGGCCGAAAAGACAGAAAACGCCCCGATAGCCCGCTCGGCGAAGCTTACACAGATCCGTCATGCGCATTGCCGCGATCTACGATATTCATGCGAACCTTCCCGCGCTTGAGGCCGTGCTCGGGGACATTCGGAAGGCCGAAGTAGAGCTTATCGTGGTAGGAGGAGACGTTGTTCCCGGCCCGATGCCACGAGAAACCATCGCTGGGCTGTGGGATTCCGCTGCAATGCATTCAGGGAAATGGCGAGGTCGCTGTGCTTGAACAAACGGCAGGCCGCGAGCCCTCGGCCGTCCCTGAACCGTTTCGCCCCATTGTCCAGTGGACCGTGCAGCAACTTCTTCCGGGGGAGGAGCGACTCATGGCTGGTTGGCCGAAGACGCTGCGTCTTGAGATTTCCGGCCTTGGCGACCTTCTCTTTTGCCATGCCACGCCGCGAAACGAAAATCAATGTTTCACTCGCCTTACACCGGAAGACCGCCTGTTGCCTGTTTTTGCGGGAAGCGATTCGCCCCTCGTCATCTGCGGCCATACTCACATGCAATTCGATCGAAAGGTTGGGACTACTCGTGTGGTGAATGCGGGCAGCGTCGGGATGCCTTTTGGGGAGCCAGGCGCCGATTGGCTCCTGCTTGGGCCAGAGATCCAGTTTCAAAAGACACTCTACGATTTTAGGAAAGGCCGCCAACCTCATTCGTTCGACGGATTATCCGCTGGTGGAGGACTTTGCGGCGCGCAATGTTCTTCAGCGGCCCTCGGAGGCGCAGATGTTGGAAATATTTTCCCGCGCCGAATTGAAATAAAGCTGCCTCCACGCGATGTCTCGTTCCCGGCGGTATACTCTGTCGCAGTGGAAATTGGAACTGAGGTGGGTTGGCACACGCAGAAGAGAACTCTTTTCCGGAGAATTCCCATGCCACGACCCTGTGTGTTTGTCGCAGTATTTCTAACCGCTGCAGCCCTCCCCACGATCCGGCCGGCTGCTGCGCAGAAACCCCGTGTGCTTGCTGAAACTCCTCCCATGGGCTGGAACAGTTGGGATTCTTATGCCGAGACTGTGGGCGAAGCGGACATTCGCGCGAACGCCCGATGGATGGAGGAACATCTCAGGAAATCTGGCTGGCAATACATCGTCGTCGATCTCGGCTGGTATGTAACCAATCACTCGGTCGGCGCAAACGCCAAGGAAGCGGAGTTCAGCTTGGACGCTTACGGCCGCTACACTCCCGCGACAAACTCTTTTCCTTCCGCTGCCGGGGATGCCGGCTTCAAGCCGCTGGCGGATTTCATGCATTCGCTTGGTTTGAAATTCGGAATCCACATTTTGCGTGGCATCCCGAAGGAAGCCGTGAATAGAAATCTCCCCATCGCGGGCACTTCCTTTCACGCTGCCGACGCTGCCAACACCGCCGACACTTGTCCTTGGAATCCCTTCAATTTCGGCCTCGACGCCAGCAAGCCTGCCGCTCAGGCCTACTACGATTCCATCGCACAACTCTACGCAAGTTGGGGTGTGGACTTCTTGAAGGTGGACTGCATCGCGGATCATCCTTACAAAGGCGATGAAATTCGGCTGATCAGCGAAGCCATTGGCAAAGCCGGCCGACCGATCATCCTCAGTCTTTCTCCCGGTCCTACCGCGCTGGACAAAGCCGATGAAGTAAGCAAGTACGCCCAGATGTGGCGCATTTCTGACGACGTTTGGGACCTTTGGCACAGTGACACGCGGTTTCCGTCAGGCGTCGAGAACCAGTTCGCGCGCGCCGCCAAATGGGCTCCTTCTTCCCTGCCCGGCCATTGGCCGGACGCCGATATGCTCCCCATTGGCAGGCTCGAACCGGCGCCAGGCTGGGGCCAGCCCCGCGACACGCGTCTGACCCACGATGAACAGCGCACGTTGCTGACCCTGTGGTCCATCTTCCGCTCCCCGCTCATGATGGGCGGCAACCTGACCTTGTGCGATGAATGGACCGAATCCCTGCTCAGCAACCCTGAAGTCATCGCCGTCGACCAGCACTCCACTGGCAACCATGCGGTGCTAACCACAGACAAAGCCGCTGTCTGGCTCGCTCGCCCGTCCTCGGGCGAGGACGATTACCTCGCCATCTTCAATCTCAGCTCAAGTTCGCAGGAGTTCCACTATTCCTGGAAAGACCTTGAGTTACCCGGCGGAAAATACCTTCTCCGCGACCTCTGGGAGCACAAGGACCTGGGCGTATTCGCATCCCTCACCGTGACCCTGCCCCCGCACGCCTCCGCCCTCTACCGGGTCTCGAAGCCTTCGCTCCCGTTCCTTAGTAGTTTCGTCTTGTCTTCGCTCTAGAATTTCCTAACTAGCACGGGGATAACTGCCTGCTCACAACAAACTTTCGGCTCGTTGACTTGCCTTTTTCCCGCCTGTTAGCGTTATCAATGAAGCTCCGAAGGGCGTTTTCTGCCCGTCGGCCAGCCGGGAGCGTGTGTTTGGGACTGCTTCCTGGAAAATTTGTCTCCTTTCGCGAATGGCTTATAACAAAAGCAAAAACGTCGAAGCCGCACAAAAGCTGCTGAACCAGGGCAAAGTCGCCCAAGCCATCGCCGAATACCAGCGAATTCTCAAGCACGAGCCCCGTGACCAGGTCACCTTGATGACCGTTGGCGAGCTGTATATCCGGCAAGGCGAGACTTTTCAGGCCATCGACTACTTTGAGCGCTTGGCCCAGATCTTCGTCGGCGATGGTTTCCTCACGAAAGCTATTGCCGTCTACAAGCGCATTGCCAAACTCGCTCCCGAAGAGGTTCGCCCCCTCGAAAAGCTCGCCGACCTGTACGTTCAGCAGGGCGTAATGAGCGAGGCCCGGCCCCTGTTCCTTCAGCTAGCTGAAATCCACCTGAAGCAAAACCGTCAAGCCGAAGCCGTCGGCTTGCTGAAGAAACTTTTGCAGGCCGAACCCGACAATCTTCGCATCCAGATTCGGCTTGCCGATTTGTACCAGGCCATGGGCCAGACGCGCGACGCGGTCGAAGCCTACGTTTCCGCCTCCGAGCGCTCTCTTGCTCGTGGCGATCAATCAGAAAGCGAAAAGCTCGCCGACAAAGCCCTGAAGCTTGAGCCCACGAACGCCGCCGCGCTCATCGTCCGTGCGCGCTCTTATTCATTGCAAGGGGACCTCACCAAGGCCGCGCAGCTCCTCCAGCAAGTCCCCAGTCTCGAAAAGGGCGGCGAGCACGCTGAGCTCCTGCTCGATTTCCATCTCAAGAATTCCAGTTGGGATCAAGCCGTCACTTTGGCCGTGCAGGTTTTCGAGGCCGACGCCAAAAACTACGGCCCGCTCCAAAAGGTCGTGGAGGCCTTGCTAGAGGCCGGACAAACCCAAAAAGCCATGGGGATTCTGGAGCAATCCCGTATCCCGCTCATCGATGGGGGCGAGCACGAGGCCGTCGGAAAAATGCTCAACGCGCTCGCCGACAGAATGCCCGGCCGAATTGAGCCGCTGGAATGGCTAGTCGAGCTTTACGGCCGCACCAGTGATTCTTTCCACCTGCCCGACGCCCTCGCGAAGCTGGGCGATGCCCTCGTGCAAGACGAGCAGTTCGACCGCGCCAAAGAAATTTTCGAGCAGCTTGTCGGACGCCAGCCGGACAGTGACTCGGCCAAGCGCAAACTGAACGGCGTCTTGCGCAGGTTAGGCACGCCTGCGGCATCAGATATCCCCGACGAAGTCCCCGCGATTCCCGAGGATCATCTCCGCGCCGAAATACCCAAAGCTCCCACGCCGAAGCTGCGTACCGATGTTACCGGCTTTGGTCCGGAGACTCCGGACAAGGCCGCCGTATCTGCCGCTGACTCTCAACTGAATGAAGAGACGCAAAAATTCATCGCCCAATCGCTCACCGACGTGGACCTCTTCGCGAGCTACGGCCTCACGCAAAAAGCCATTGGCCTGCTGGAAGCCATTCTGCGCCGCGCCCCGCGCCACACTCCCACGCTCGAAAAGCTTCTCGACTTTGTCCTGGGCGCTGGCGACGACCGCCGCACCGCCGAACTCGCTGCACAGCTCGAACAGATTCACACCGAGGCCGGCGACAAGCGCAGCGCCGAGCGCTTTGCGGAATTGCGCCGCCGCTTTCAGCGCGCCGCAGGCCTTTCCGACGAGGAACTCGCGGCCGCTGCAGCTCCCGCTAAGCCTGCTGCCGCCGCGCCGCAAACTCCAGCCGAAGAACTGGGCGAAATGGCCATTCCGGAAATCACCGCTGTGCCCGCGGAACCGGAGCCTGCTCCCGCACCGGTGGATTCCGCGCCCGCTCCCCCAGCCGCCGAACCTGAACCTGCAAGGGAACCTGTCGAAGCCGAGGCTGCTTCGGAAGAAGCGGAAGTTCAGGAAGTCGATTTGTCCGACGAGTGGGCCACGCTTCTCGAGGAAACTCAGGAGCCCGAACCAAAAGCCGCCCCGCCGGCCAAAGCTCCCGCCACGGCAGCGGCCCCCGCAAAGCCCGCGGAGGTTGAAGAATTTCAGATCAGCGAAGAGCCGGCTCCGGTGGCAGAAGACGAAACGCCCGCAGCCGCGGCACCGCCAATTCCGTTAGAGCAACCCGCAGCCAAAGCTCCGGCAGCCAAGTCCAAAGAAAAAGCGCCCGAGAAACCCTCCCAGAAAGCTCCGCCGACACCGCCTAAGCCAGCCCAGCCCGAACTCAGTTTGCAGCAGGAGCAAGAGTACGAACTTGTGCTCGAGCAGGAACCGCTGGTTCCCGCCTACGATCAGAAGCCTCCGCAGCCGCCCGCCGTTCAGCCGCCGCGAGCTGCTGCGCAAAACAAAGCAGCCGCGCCGCCTCCGGAAAATGGCTTTGAATCCGACCAGTTCCTGGCCGATCTCGCCAAGGAAATCGATCAGCTGGGCATGGACTCGCTCTCTCCGTCCTTCTCCAATGCCAAGCCACGCGCTCCAGCTCCTCCCGCGGCAAAGCCGAAAGCTCCAGCGCCTGCTCCACCATCCGCCGAGGGCCCGCTCAAGGAGGTCTTCGAAGAGTTTCGCGCCGAACTCGGCGAAATGGGCGCCGAAGAAGAAGATCTCGAGACGCACTACAATCTCGGCATCGCTTTCCGCGAAATGGGTCTTCTCGAAGAAGCCATCAGCGAATTCCAGAAAGTCGCCAAAGCCAGCGACAACGGCCGCGCCTTCCGCTACACCATGCAGTGCTGCACTCTGCTGGGCCTGGCCTTTATGGAAAAACGCCAGCCCGCCATCGCCGCCATCTGGTACGAGCGCGCTCTCCACACTCCTGGAATCGACCCGGAAAGTACCCTCGCCTTGCGGTATGATTTGGGTGTGGCCCAGGAATCGGCGGGCGAGCCGGGAGCGGCGCTTAAGAGTTTTTCCCAAGTCTACGCGATGAATATCGACTACCGCGACGTAGCCGAACGCATCGCCGCTCTTCAGAAGCCCATCCGCTGATTCAAAATGCACCCAAGCGGGACGGGTTTCCTCACATCGATGAACCGCATTTATCGCGCACTTCTGGTTGTGCTCGCGTTCGAAATGGGCGCGCTACTGCTCTATTTGCCGTGGTCCATCTATTGGGAACAGAATTTTTTCCTGAATCATTATCCCTTGCTCCGCTCCATCCTGCTTCATCCTTCGTTCCGCGGCGCCGTCAGCGGCATCGGCATTCTGGACATCCTTCTGGCCATCGGATGGGTTGGCTCGCGCTCGGATCCAGGCCGTGTCCCCCCTGCCTAAATCGCCCGGGGCCCCGCTGCTCGGCTACGTGACGGATCGCCGCAGCCTTGTGGCGGCGGAACCCCCAGAGCGACACAAAATTCTCCTCCAAAAAATCGCTTCGGCTGTGGAGGCCGGCGTCGACTGGGTCCAGCTCCGCGAGAAGGATCTCTCCGGAAAACAGTGCGGCGCGCTCGCTCGCGAAGCCGTGCGCCTCGCAGCCTCTAGCCTCGACCAAGCGGCACACCAGGAAAGTTTTGCCCACGACAAAACTCCTCGCGCGAAGAATTCCGTTGCCGCCGCGGCTTCCTCCACCAGGGAAGCCGCCCCTGCGCGCCACCGCACGCGCATTCTGATCAACGATCGCCTGGACGTCGCTCTCGCGGCGCACGCTGGGGGCGTGCATCTCGGCGACCGGAGCCTGCCGCCGCAGGAAGCGCGCCGGCTGGTGAACTCACTCGACCGCGAAGATTTTTTGGTCGGCGTTTCCTGCCACTCGCTCGAGGCCGCCAAGGCGGCAGAGCGAGGCGGCGCAGACTATCTTTTGTTCGGTCCCGTGTTCGCCACACCGTCGAAGGCCGCTTACGGTGCGCCGCAAGGGCTCGAGCGCCTCGCCGAAGTCTGCCGCGCCGTCGCGTTGCCGGTGCTGGCCATCGGCGGCATCACCTTGGAGAATGCCGCAGCGTGTTTTTCCGCTGGCGCGTCCGGCATCGCCGCCATCCGCCTCTTCCAGGACGCCTCGAACCTCCCCGCGCTCATCTACGCTCTCCGAAAACTGCGGCCTTGACCCACAGCTCCGCAAACATTGTCATACCGAACCCGGTCGCGCTTGCCCGCGGCAAGCGGGCACAAAAATTGCCGCGAACGGGGTGAGGGATCTGCTTTTTTCTTTTCTGCTTCCTGTCCCCAGTCCCCAGCCCTTGTTCCCCGATCTCCACTCTCCGTCCTCCGATCACGTTTCCTGCATCCTCCTCAGCAGCCGAATCTGCCCCGCGTGATAAACATCGTGAAACGCCACACCATAAAGCTGTTTCAAAAACTTAGTGTCGTGCGGCTTGCGCAACGCCTGCGCCACCGCCGCGCATAGCGCGCGATGTTCTTGTTCGAGCAGCTTCTTGTCCGCGTGCCACGCCGCTTCGGTCGCATTGCCTTTCTCCGGCCGAGCAAAGAAATTGCTGCCTTTCAAAGCGAACGAGCCGCGCTTCTGGCCCGCAATCCTGCGCCGCACCGTGTACTTCCAGTACGCCGCGTGCAGCGCCACTTCCCAGATGTTGTGCCGGCCCGCTCTCGGCCGCCACGCCGCCTCGACCACCGACACGCCCTTGAGCGACTGCTTCAGGTTCGGCCCATGCCACGTTTTCCTCTCATAAGCCTCGTCGAGCAGTGCCAGCACCAACCTCGCGGTATTCACGCCACCCTCCTCGGCTGTCACGTTTTTGCGAGCTTCTAGCGGGCGGCCATGCGGGTATGCACGGCTTTGCGGGTAGCGAGTAGTGTCGCGGCCAAAGTTTCCCGTGGGATGCTCGTGACAAAGGGCTCGATCATCCACCGCAGCACCACGGGAATGTCGCGGGTCAGAGAAACCACTTCGCTCTCGACGTACACGCCGCTGTCGCGCTCTTCCATCCTCCACCACGTTTCCATGCGCCACAAGAAGCCGCCGTCCTGGCCCGGTGGTTTCTCGCGTTCGTCGCGCTTGCCGGGATTTTCCACTTCCGCGATGCGCACCGCGGAACTGCGGCTATGCGCCCGCTCCGGCCCGTCCAGGTAGTAGTTAATCTCATGCTCGGTGTCCAGCACCACGGTGATGACTTTGTGCCGCCGAAACCGCAAGAATACGCGGAAGTGCTCGCCATTTCTCGATTCAATCTTCGACTGCTCCACATCTGGCCCGAAGTATACCCAGTGCTGGTCGTAATCCCTCAGCATCCCGAGCACGTTGTCGAGTTTGGCTCCCGGGACGAACACGACGCCTACCCAGTGATGGATGATGCCTCCGGGACATGCGATGGCCCCTCCCGCGTCGAGCGTCTCGAGCTTCTTCATTTTCACTTCGCCGCGCTTGAGCGCCGCGTAAGCTTCCGCACGCTCCGCTTCCGGAAGCTCGTCAATCCACAGCAGATTTGTCCCGCCCCGTAGCTCTTTCTCGTTCCGCGCTTCCGTCAATTTCACGTAGCGGTCGAACGCTTCGAGCGTGTTCGCGTGTAACTTAGCCGGTTCCAGGCCTTCGGCAAAGTCCGGGAGCGCAGCAAACAACATCGCCACGATCAGCATTGCTGCTCGGAGCGCACCCGGGTTGTCGGACCGACCCTTCACCTGTCGCACCATCCTGTCATTGTGAACCGTCAGCCCAATCGGCAACACACGGATTTCGCAGCATTTCCATCGCCCATCGCCTTTGCCACGTTTCGCTAGGAGCAGGTGGCGAACCGATTCCGGCAACCTGCTTCCGCGCTAGGGGCTTGGGCGTCTGGGGCGAGCGATTTTGCAGGTTTTGTTTCCGAGGGCTGGGATTGAAAAGGAAGAAAGGAATCGGCGGGTTGGGTAGCTCGCACACGGTCCCTTTCGGGGCCGCTGTCCCCGCGCGGCCCCCAACCCGTTCTTAGCACGCTACGCGCGCGCCCTGCAAGGCTCAATGGTTCGGCGGAGCCATTGGACAGGGTACGCGGGTCGTAGTACGAGACGCCTAATTTAGGCTTGCCGTAGCAGCGGTTGGGAGCGAGATAATAGATTTAGAATCAGTGAGATAGATGGAGCGGCAGCCGAGCCTCCACGAAGGGAATGGGCCGATAGTACTGCCTCGCCTGCGGCTTTACGCGTGCCCATCTAGCGACGGAAATTGGGGACATACCAGCGCACATAAGTGGCGACTCCTAAAAAAAGAACTAGCCACCAAAGAACGACAACGCTGCGCATCCAAGCTTTGTAACGCGTGATCCGAAGCTGCTCCGGCAAAAGGCGGGTTCCTGCCGCGAGCAAAATGTATAAAGCGGCGAGTTCCGCGATGCTTCCGAATGCGGCGTGCACGGTGGCCAACGCGTAGTAGGACTTACTGAGCTTAACCGGAATGCTGGCAAGCACCTGTGCGCGAAACGATGGGGTCATTGCCACGGCGACCACCACCAAGTTGAGAAGCACGATAGTTGATTGGCACCACGCGTGTGGTCGAAAACGCTTGGTGCGCGCTAACCAAGTGCCTACAAGCAGCGCCACCCCCATGGCGACTTCCAACAGCAGAACCACGTCGGGTGCCAGCGGCGCCGAAGTTCCAAGAAACCCTTCGCTCAAGGTTCTGCCTCCGCCTTGCAAGTCGCTATTGGACGACGACCTTGGCGGTCATCTTCGGGTGAATAGAGCAGAAATAGGGATACGTTCCCGGCTGGGTGAAGGTAAAAGAAAATTTCTCGTCGGTGTCGAGCACTTTGGACTTGAACGCCTTGGGGTCGTCCGCGCTGGTCACGGTGTGCGGGATATCGTCGCGATTTGTCCAAGTCACCGTGGTTCCCACCGAAACGGTCAACGTGGCCGGACCGAAGCTGAAATTGTCGATCTTCACTTCGGCGGCTTCGGTTTTTTGCTGCGCCGCCAAAGCCGCGTTTTGCCGGCCAGTGCTTAGCGCCGCGATTACCAGAATTTCAACGGTAATGAAAACGGCGACAGATACACTTCTCCTCATGATTTTTTCTGCTCCTTTTGCTTAGTTGGTTTCGAACGAGTTTAGAGATTCAAAATTTGTGGCTGCCCCTACTCCAGTGTGGAATCGACCACCCCAAGCGCCTGCTTCCCGCGCACGAAATTCACGTCGGTAATTCCTAGAACGCTTTTCAGTTGCTCCGCGGGCACTTTCACCGGCCCGGGGGAATCCGCCTTGCCCGGCGCCGGCTGCGGAAACGCCGTTGATGCGGCGGCATGAAACGTCACGTTTCCTTCGACTTTTTGCATGGTCTGATGGATGTGCCCGTTCAACACCGTGACTGAGCCAAATTTCTTCAGGTATGCGAGCGCCTGCGCGCTGTCTTCGGTGCCCCAGCCCCATTCCGGATACACCGACCACAGCGGAATGTGTGCGAAGACCACGATGGGAGTGCTGTGCTTCAAATGCTTTACGTCGTCTTCCAGCCACTCGAGTTGGTCGTGGCCCAAGGTTCCCAGGCCACCGGCCTTCAAATTCATGACGTTTACAAGCCCAACGAAGTGCACGCCCTTTTTGTCGAAGCTGTACCAGCCCGCGCCCTGGCTGCCTTTTCCAAAGCGGTCCAGGAACTGCTTGCCATCGTCGTCCAGCACGTCGTGCTCGCCGGGCACATAAAAAGTATCCTTCGGCTTGGCGTTCTTCAGGATTTGCTCGACGGCGTCGAATTCTTCCGGTTTCGAAAGGTGGCTGATGTCGCCGGTGTGCAGAAGAAATTCCGGTCGGACGGCGAGGCCATTGATCTTGTCCACAGCGGCCTGCAAAGTCCCCGCGACGTCCGGATTGGCCGCTTTATTAAAGCCCATGTGGCTGTCGCTGATCTGGGCGAAGCTCAGTTCGCCAGCTATTTCCTTGGCCATCTCCCTAGGGTCCAACTCCGCCAGGCGGCTCATGCTGTAGGAGCGCAGCATGCCGCCGCGGATCACGCAAAAAGTGCCGGTGCCGGCCCAGGCCATGCACTTCAGGAAGCCGCGCCGGTCGATGCCGTCATGATTGTGGTCGTGCAACAGCTCATTTTGTGAGTTTCTGAGCACCGTCTTTCGAGCCTCGGTGATGGGGGACATGCGTTCCTCCTCGTTTTTGGACACACCAATTCCGCCGTTATTTTTCGTCGCCGTTTCCTGCCAACCTGCTTGGAGGGCGGCGCGGGTGAGAGAGTCCAGGGAGCCCGCGCCGCGTATGGGACGTGTTTCGTTTATGCAGACCGTTAAGCAAGGCCAGTTATTCCCAGGGCTGATTTTCCATCGGTGCTTACCAAGCTGTGTCCACATTCGTCACTCTAAAGGGATAATAGGGAATAAAATCCTTCAAGGGACGGTTTGTGTCCATGAGTGGGATTGAGCAGGGAAGTAGCTCGGACGTGTTGGACGCGCATGAGCGGGCGCGCTTCGAGCAGCTTGTTTTGCCCCACCTCGACGCCGCCTTTAACCTTGCGCGCTGGCTGCTCAAGAGCCGCGAGGATTCAGAAGATGTTACGCAAGAAGCCATGCTCCGCGCCTACCGCTTTTTCCGCGGGTTCCATGGAGGAGACGCGCGCGCCTGGCTTTTGCAAATTGTGCGGAATACCTGTTATACCTGGCTGGAAAAGAATAGACCGGTGGAACTGATGGCCGAATTCGACGAAGAATTGCACGCGCAGCCCAGCGTGTCCCCGGAGAGCCTGGCGATTGCGGGAGACAACCGGGAACGCCTCAGCCGCGCGCTGGAAACGCTGCCGCCGCGCTTCCGCGAAGTGCTAGTGCTGAGGGAACTGGAAGGCTGTTCATATAAGGAGATTGCGACGATTACAGCGATTCCGATTGGGACGGTAATGTCCGCGCTGGCGCGCGCCCGCAAGCGGCTTGAGCGCGCCCTGACACAACCTCCCATGCAGGAGGCCAATCGTGAGTTGTGATTTCACGCACACGGCCCTGCACGGCTACCTCGATGGCGAGCTGGACGCCTCCGGTTCCGCGGAATTTGAGCGCCACCTCGAGGGTTGCCGCGATTGCTCTAAAGCCCTGGAGGTGGAAGAATCGCTGCGCTCCGCTCTTCTGCGCAGCAGTCTTTGTGAAAGCGCTCCGATTTCACTGCGCAAGAAGATCCGAGCGGAATTGGATGCGGCAACTTCTTCCCCCGCTAGGCCGCGAATCGCCGCTTGGCGATGGGCGGCTGTGGCGGCTTCCATTCTCGTTGTGGCCACGATTTCCTGGTATGTTTGGCCCCGGCCGGGTTCTGTGACCAGGAGTGTCGCCCCGCCGCCGTTCACCGCAGCAGAACTCATCGACGCACATATTCGTTCCCTGCAGCCTGGCCACCTTACCGACGTTGCTTCGACCGATCAGCACACGGTAAAGCCGTGGTTCGACGGGAAGCTCGACTTTGCACCGCCGGTGAAGGACTTTGCCGATGACGGCTTTTCTTTGATTGGTGGACGCTTGGACGTTTTGGGCGGCCGGAACGTCGCGGTGCTCGTCTATGCACGGCGCAAGCACTTCATCAATGTTTTTGTGTTGCCCACAAAAGAGCCGGACACACCGATTCATCCGCCTGGTTTGCGGCAAGGCTATCAGTGGCTGCATTGGCGCCATCAAGGAATGGAGTACTGCGCCGTCTCGGACGTTTCGGTGGCCGACCTGCACGAACTTGCGCAGCTGATCTACCAGTAGGAATTCCTTTTTCTCGCAGGGTGTGAACCAGGTTCGCTTAACGAACGGCTAGCCTCCAAAGCCGGTCATCTCCTGCGACCCGGGCGACGAGGCTTATTTTCGCGACATACGCCGCCGCATCGACCGCCGCCTCCGTGAACGCCCCTGAGGCCATCTTCTACAAATTGGCTGTGAAGCTGGGAAGGGCAACCATTGCGTGTGACCGGAGAAAGCGTAAGATTGCGGGATGGCCATCGTCGAAAAGCACCTGCCGGGCGATTTTTGCTGGATTGAGCTGGCCACCACGGACCAAACCGCTGCGAAGAGCTTCTATGCTGAACTTTTCGGCTGGGCCGCGAGCGACCTTCCCATGGGGCCGAACGATTTCTATACCACTTTCAAAATCGCCGGTCGCGATGTGGGAGCCACCTATACGCTGCGCGCGGAGCAGCGGGAGCAAGGCATTCCGGCGCACTGGAATATCTACGTTGCTGTCGAGAATGCCGACGGTGCTGCCGGGCGCGCGACGGCGTTAGGCGCGAAGGTGCTTGCTGCGCCGTTTGATGTATTCGATATCGGGCGAATGGCCGTTTTGCAGGACCCGACCGGAGCGGTTTTCTCCATGTGGCAAGCAAAGCGCCCCAGCGGCTGGGGTATCAAGGGCGTTCCCGGCACGTTTTGCGCGGCTGACCTTAGCACTTCTGATCAGCAGGCGGCGAGCCGTTTCTACGAGCAGCTTTTCGGATGGCGCGTCGGCCGGGAAGAGGAAACACCCGGCCACAACTATTACCACCTCTTCCATCACGATGAATACATCGGGGGAATTCTTCCGCCGGCGTTTCGCAATCCGGAAACACCTCCGTATTGGCAGATCTACCTGCAGGTTTCCGATTGCGACGCCATTGCTTCGAAAGCGAAAAACCTTGGCGCGAACCTCTACATGCCTCCGATGAAGGTGGAAGACGTCGGACGGATGGCCGTGATGGCCGATCCGCAGGGCGCCGCTTTTGCAATCTTCGAACCTTCGCGCCGCTGATTGTTGGAAGCACAGCCGCTTTCTTTGTACTTCATTCCTCGTCCGCGAATTTCGCAGCTGCCAGGTTGTCGAAAACCCCCAGCGGGTTTCGCCCGGCGCTACGGGTTGGGGGGCTGGGGTGATGCCAAGTCATTTCCGCAGTAGGGGCAGAACTTGTCGAGTTCCGCCACTTCGCGTTTACACTGCTGGCAGGACGGCTGGAGGTTGCATTTGCAGTTGGGGCAGAAGTTGAATCGCGCGCTGACCGACGCGCCGCATTGCGGACACGGATAGGGCAACGGCTCACGGATCAAAAAGTAAATCACAAATCCGATCAGCCCCCACGTTGGGAAAAAAATCAGAATCAGGATGGTCCACAACGCGGCGTTCATTCCGCGACGGCTGGCATCGCGATTTACGTACGCCGTCAGAAAGATAAAGCCCGCAAACAGGATACTGACCAGCGTGATGATGCCGGCCAAGGCCAGAGAAGCCAGTATCACGTGGCCGTGCTCGCCGAGTTCCGGGGGAAAAATCTGGTCCCCGCGCTCCGGGGCGGTCAGGTTCACCAGAAGCGCGACACCTTGCGCGATAAAAAAAAGCACCACCACCAAGCCGACCAGCCAGCGCGGAATGATGCGAAACTCTTCCCAGAAGCGCAGCTTCTCTTTTCTCCTGCGAACGCGGTTGAGCCGCATCCTTTCATTGAAGGAACCCGCCACTTTTTGTGAGTAATCGGCCATTTTCCTCTCTCTCGCCACGCGAAGCCTCGGGATACCGGCCCCGTTCCCTTCACCTTTTTCAACGCTCTGGTCTCATCCAGTCACGTTCTTCGGAGTTCTGCACACCCTCCAAGAGCAACACAATCACTGCGAACAGCGCGGGAATCGTCCACCAAAGGGCAAAACCGATTTCCAGAACCAATTTCGGCGCGCCGGTCACGTGCCCAAACCATTCGAAGACGCGCCAGACGTAGGGCGCGCTGGCAATGCCAAAAATCCACGAAGCGGCGCAAGCGAGCCACAACATGCGGCGCTTGGGTTCGCTCTCGCGCAATTCCATAGCGCGCAAGCGCACGCGGAATTGTGTGCGGCTCGCCAGGTCCGTGGGCACGGAAATCGCTGCTGTGCGCAACGCGCGCAGCGCGCGAGCGGTCTGGAGCGCGTGTTCGTTGCAAAACTCGCAATCTTGCAAATGCGTATTGAGCCAATCGCGCTCGGAGTCCGCGAGGCCCTCGACTCTAGCCTTCGCCACGAGTTGCAAGGCGCGCGTGTGCAAGTTCTCGCTCATGCCGCGCCTCCTTGAAGGGCGCCACGGAGTGCATCGAGCCCGCGATACAGCCGCGACTTCACCGTCGAAACGGGAATGCTCAAAACTCCCGCCATCTCTTCGATCTGCAACTCTTCCTGAAAGCGCAGGACCAGCACTTCGCGGTAAATGGCAGGAATTTTCTGTAGCGAAGACTGCACGTCTTCTTCTCTCTCCTGCGTCAGCACTTGATCGAACGGCGAAGGTTCGATTTCGTCTTTGATCTGCAGCGGCTTCTGCTGCTCGGGATCAATGAGCGCATCCAGGCTCTGCGCCTTCTTCGTGCGCTGCCAGTCGATCACCAGATGCCGCGCGATGGCGAACAGCCAAGCTTCAAATTTCGATTTGCCGTCGTATTGATGGCCGCGCTCCAGGACGCGAATCCAGGTCTCCTGGAAAAAATCCTCGGCGCGCGCCTTGTCGGCGGTAATGTACATGAGATACCGAAACAGCCGGTATTGATACTGCTCGATAAGGCGGTCGAGCAAGTCGGGATCGCGCTGCTGCAAGCCGCGCGCGATGCTTTTCGATTCATCGCGCATCAGCGTCCGGAAGGAGAGCGCTTGCCCGAAAGCGCTCGAAACGAAGGGCAGGCTGGTTGGCCGAGAAGTCAGACATGCAGTTGTGGGGTTCATTCTAACTGCTATACGGCCTGGTGACGCAAAAAGACGCAAGAAGACCCCTCCAGCCTAAGTAATGTGGTTTTAGCAAGTTACCATGATTCGGAGACTCGCAAGGGAAAGACCAGTTTCCTGGGGGAGCCGGACAAAAAGATCTCGCTATGTAGATTCTGCGGCCAGGTAGTTTTTCAAGACAAAGTACCTATGGAATCGAGTTGCTCTTACTTGGAAGAAATGTCCACTGCCCCGACCAGACGCCCGCGGGAACTCTTGAAGGTCGACGGCATCATCCATGAACCGGAAAGGCTCATGATTCTGACCGCGCTCTATCCGCTCCCAAAGATGGCATGCCTTCGCTTGCATAGGGAATGGAAGTTTAAACAAGGTTACCCTCGGTGTAGACTTTCCCCTGTTATGTTCTGCCCGCAATGCGGCGTCGAATATCGTCCCGGCTTCACGCACTGCACCGACTGCGATGTCGATCTGGTGCACGAACTCCCGTTGGCAAGAACCGACGCATTCGAATCGCATCAAGGCGCATCGCCCGGCGAAGACGAGGGAGATCCATTCTGCGCGTTCTGGCAAGGCGACGATGCGCGTTTGCACGTGGAATTGTGCACCGTCCTTGATGAAGCAGGAATTCCCCACAAAACCGTTCGCCGCGAGGATCATCTCTTCAATCTCAAAAACTTTCCGGCTTTCCAGATTGGAGTGCCCTTCTCGCTGTTCGAAAAAGCAGAGAACGCCGTGAAGGATGCTTACGAGATGGACAGTTCCGGTCCGGACGCCGTGCAAGCGCTGAACCCGCCGGCTCTGATTCCCGAAGGCTCGAGGGCCATTCGAAAGCTTCCGGAAAGTCTCACGCCAAGCAAAGAAGAAAATATTCCAGGCCCGCCCGATGTAGGCGAAGAGGTCAGCGTTGACGGGGAGTTAGAGTGGCAAGGCGATGGAATCGAAGTTTGGTCCGGCCATGAGGATTCCCTTGGCGATATCTTGGTCGCGTCACTCCGCGAAAATAAAATTGACGTCCACCGCTCGAATTCCAGCGGGAGGGAGTCGCTGCTCGTCCGTTCACGAGACGAAGCGCGAGCGCGGGAGATTGTGAAACAAGTTGTGGAGGGCGTGCCGCCGGAGTGAGTAAAGTTTTTTTGCCGGATGTCTTCCGCGGTGTCCAAGCTCCTTTCCGCAATAAAAAGCCCCGCAGGGCTTGCGCCGTGCGCTACAAAAAGCGAAACCTGCGCAGCTCCCCGAAGCGGATTCCAGTGAATGCCTGAATGCGAGGCTTCCTTTCTCTGAGTTGACGCGTCTAAAAGAACGTGCTAATGAAAAAAATAGGTTGCGGAGTTAGCGCCGGACGACGCTGACCTGCGCCATCACATGCCCTCTCATCCGAGGGTCCAGATGTTCTGGATTAGGAGGTATGTCATGAGCAACCTTGTTCCGCGTAATAGCTTTTTTCAGGATCTGTTCGATGTCCGCAGGGACTTTGACCAAATTTTCAACCGCATGCTGAGCGGCTGGCCCTTTCGCGAAGTGCCAGCATCGGGAACCGCTATTGGTTTTACTCCGTCGGTCGAATCCTACGTCGACAAAGACGCCAAGAAGTACCACCTGCGTGTAGCGCTTGCCGGTGTGGACCCCAAGGAAGTGCAGGTTCATGCCCAGGGAAACACGCTCACGATCAGCGGAGAACGCAAGGAGAAGCACAAGGATAAGGATGTCGATCCCCATTACGAAGAAATTTCCTACGGAGCGTTCGAACGAACGCTCACTTTGCCCGAAGGCGTGGACGGCGACAAACTAAGCGCCGAGTATCACAACGGCGTCCTGGAACTTACGGCGCCGGTGGCGGCTGCTGCGTTACCCCGACGCATTGAAGTCAAAGCCGCGCCGGCATCCAAGCAGATCGCCGCCTGAAGGCTTACTCCTCGCGAAGAACCGCTTCTGGAGGCTTCCCGCCTCCAGGGCGGCTCCCCGCTCGCAACCGGCAGAAGAAATTCCGATTCATTCCGCTCAGTTCTGCCGGATGAGGGCTTCGTTTCGCCCAAGAAGAAACTGAGCGGTGAACGGGGTGGAGGAATATAGCAGATGAAAATTGATATGAGCCGGTTCAAAAATATGACGAAGGGACACCGCTGGGACTTGGCACTTTTGATTTTTGTCACCCTGGTTTGCGGGCTCCTGGTCGGTACGGTTCTGCCGGGCCGCAGCGCGATCTCGAGAGCCATGGGCGTCAAGGATCCCCCAAAACCCCTGGCCATCCCGAATCCAGTACATCTTTCCAATGAATTTGCTTCTATCGTCGAAAACGTGGAGCCCGCGGTCGTAAACATTTCGACCACGGAGGTGCACCGCGCGCCGAAGCAACCGCGGCTGCCGCGCGGGTTCGACCAAGGCCCTTTCGGGGATTTCTGGAACCACTTCTTCAGTTTTCCGGACATGGGGCCGATGACCGAACACAGCTTGGGTTCGGGAGTGATTGTCGACAAGAACGGTTACATCCTGACAAACGACCACGTGGTGAAAGGTGCGACGAAAATCCAGGTGCAACTCAATGGGCAATCGACAAAATACACGGCGAAGGTGGTAGGCACGGACGATCAAACGGACCTGGCGGTGCTCAAAATCAATGCCGACCGCGAACTGCCGGTAGCCAAGCTAGGCAATTCGGAAGGCGTGCGCGTAGGCGACTGGGTGCTGGCAATTGGCAGTCCGTTTGGGCTGCGGGCTACGGTGACCGCCGGAATCATCAGCGCGAAGGACCGCAGCCAGGCGGAGGGCGTCGGCGGGGAGTTCCAACACTTTCTGCAAACCGACGCGGCGATTAATCCGGGCAATTCGGGCGGCCCGCTGGTGGATATGGCTGGGCAAGTCATCGGCATCAATACGGCGATCGAGACGCAAAGCGGCGGCTATCAAGGCGTGGGATTTGCGTTACCGTCCAACACAGCGATCAGGGTCTACAACGACCTCATCGCGCATGGCAAAGTCACGCGCGGCTCGATCGGCGTCACCTTCAGTTCCCAAGAAGAACAAAGCACGAATCCGATGGTGCTGAAGCAATTGGGAGCACCGTACGGAATTATCGTTGAAAGCGTAAAGCCAGGCAGTCCTGCTTCGCGAGCGGGATTGCAGGGCGGCGACGTGATCACGGCAGTGAACGGAAATCCGGTGAAAAGCGGAGACGATCTGGTGAACGCCATCACGCAGGCGCAGGTGGGAAGCAAAGTCGAAATCACCTACATCCGGGACCGCAAGGAGAGGAAGGCGAGCGTGACGGTGGAGTCGATGGACCGGGTCTTCGGGAACAATTCGAGCGCAGAAGCTCCATCCGGGGAGAGTTCTCCCGCGAGGTTCGGTCTGAATGTTGAAACGCTGAGCCCGGAACGCGCGCGGCAACTCGGGATGGAAGGACAGCGCGGCGTACTCGTTGCCAATGTGGATGCCGGCAGCTTCGCCGAAGACATCGGCTTCCAGCAAGGCGACGTGATTGTCGAAGTCAATCAGAAAGGCGTGGAGTCGTACAACGAATTGCGCGAGCAACTGGGACGCCTCCACCCGGGCGATGAGGTTGTCTTCAAGGTGCTGCGCCAAGACCAGGACCGGGGATTGCTGACGATGTTCCTGGCGGGCAATGTTCCTTCGTGAGGCCCGATTAGGTGGCACGTTGAAGCAAGCGGGTAGAAGTATGTATGGAGCGCGTGGTTGGAAATACTCGGCACGCTATAGAAGAACTTCGAGCCGCATCCGCTGTTGCGCAATCCCCATGTCGCAACAGCGGTAGCGGCGTGCTGGCTGAGAACGGTTCCTGCTGCACTCGTCACCGAACGCTTCTTCGAAGTGGAACCCGGCACCCAGCTTCTTGCGAAATGTCACTGGCATAAAAGCCGGCGACGGCATCCGACGCTAGTGCTGGTGCATGGGCTAGAAGGCTCGAGCGAATCGCCGTACATGCTGGGAATCGCAGAGAAAGCGTTCGAAGCGGGCTTCAATGTCCTGCGCGTGAACCAGAGGAACTGCGGCGGGACCGAGCATCTGACGCCGACGCTCCAAAATTGCGGACTTTCACAAGACTACCGCGCCATCCTCCAAGAGCTAATCACTTGCGACGCGCTCGCCGAACTCTTTTTCGCCGGCTATTCGGTTGGCGGAAACCTGGTTCTGAAGATGGCGGGGGAGTTAGGAGGGAGCGCACCGAAACAGCTTCGCGGAGTGTGCGCCGTAAGTCCGTGTCTGGATCTGGCGTCGTGTTCCAATGGCAGCGGTCTGGCGCGGAATTTCCTGTACGAATGGTACTTCCTTCGCTGCTTGAAAAGCACGCTGGGGAAAAAAGCCAAGCTGTTCCCGGAGCGCTATCGGGTCGGAGCGTTGCCGAGAGTGTGGAGCCTGCGCGAGTGGCATGAAGCGGTTACCGCGCCGGCGTGCGGTTACAAAGATGCCACCGAGTATTACCAGGAGGCGAGCGCGCTTCGTGTCGTGGGCCAGATCCGCGTACCCACGCTCATGGTGACGGCGCAGGATGACCCGTTCATTCCGTTCGAATCGTTTCGGCACCCGGCCATTGCCGGGAACCGGTTCATCACGTTAATTGCGCCGGAGCGCGGCGGGCACTGCGCGTTCATTTCGCGGAACGGCGGGCGCGAGCGCTTCTGGGCAGAGTCGCGCGTGGTGGAATTTTGCGCGCAGCGTTCGGAGATAGGAAAGGGTTTGAAGAAGAATGAGAATTGCGCAGGTGTCACCGCTCTATGAAAGCGTGCCTCCCAAACTGTACGGCGGGACGGAGCGCGTCGTTTCTTATCTGACCGAAGCATTGGTGCGAATGGGGCACGAGGTAACCCTCTTTGCGAGCGGCGATTCGGAGACTTCGGGACCGCTGGTACCTTGCTGCAAGGAGGCACTGCGGTTAGATCCGTGCTGCGTCGACCCTTTAGCGCACCACATCCTGATGCTGGAGCGCGTCTTTCGAAGAGCGGACGACTTCGACATCCTCCACTTTCACTGCGATTACCTGCACTTTCCGTTTTCCACCAGGCAGACGACCCCGGCGGTGACGACTTTGCACGGGCGCCTCGATCTGCCGGATCTCGTGCCGCTCTTTCGAGAATTTGACTCCATGCCCGTCATCTCCATTTCCAATGCGCAGCGGATTCCGCTGCCCTGGCTCAACTGGCGGCGCACGGTGTACCACGGTTTGCCTGCGGATTTGTACAACTTCAGTCCGCGTCCGGGCAAATATCTTGCGTTCCTGGGCCGCATCTCACCGGAAAAGGGCGTGGACAAGGCGATTGAAATTGCGAAAAAAGTGGACATGGAATTGTGGATCGCCGCGAAGGTGGATCAGGCCGATCGGGAATACTTTGCGGAAGTGATCAAGCCGCTGCTCAAGGGTCCGTCGATTCGCTTCCTTGGCGAAATCAATGACGCGGAGAAAAACGCGTTCCTCGGAGACGCAGTGGCCCTTTTGGTCCCGATCAACTGGCCCGAACCCTTTGGATTAGTCATGATCGAGGCCATGGCGTGTGGCACACCAGTGATTGCGTTTCCTCGGGGTTCGGTTCCAGAGATCGTGGACGAAGGGGATTCGGGATTTATCGTAGATGGCGTGGAAGGGGCAGTCTCGGCCGTGCCGAAGGCCGTCCGGTTTGACCGCAGGAAGTGCCGGCGCGCCTTTGAAAGACGCTTCAATGCGGAGCGCATGGCGCGAGAATACCTTGAAACTTATGTCCAGCTCGCCGGGGAAAGTACGGAGAGGTCGTGCAGGTCAGAGGAGAACGACTTTTGGATGACATCCTCCGAGTAGAGGACCGCTACTACATCCTCTCGACCTCTTCTTTGGCGGATGACCGCGTACGCGTGCTCAAGTACGGCGAGACTTTTGCCGTTTTTGACCGCAGGGGCGATATCGAGCCCTTTGGCCAGGGTGTCCAAGGCATCTACCACGAAGGGACGCGCTATTTGTCGCAATGGGCGCTTCGCCTGCAGAGCGAGCGGCCCTGGCTGCTCAGTTCCGGAGTCAAAGACGACAATGGCTCTCTCGCCGTTGATCTGACCAATCCCAACCTCTCCGCGAACGGGCAAATTTATCTGCCGCACGGCACGCTGCACATCGCTCGCTCGAAATTCCTCTGGAAGGGCACGCACTACGAACAACTACAGCTGATGAACTACAGCTTGTCTCCCCTGCGCTGCTTGATGTCCATTCAGTTCGCCTGCGATTTTGCGGACATTTTCGAAGTTCGAGGGACGCGGCGCGAGCGAAGGGGCGAGCGGCTGATTGACTTTCTGAACCAGAGCAAAGCGACGATTTCCTATCGAGGCCTGGATGGAGTGATTCGGCGAACACGCATACACTGTTCCCCGCAGCCGCAGAAGATCACCAACTCCGAAATCCTGCTGGACGTTTCCCTGGAGCCGAAAGGACAGCAGACCTACTATTTGACGGTCTCCTGCGATTGTCCAGCACACCGCCCGCAAGTCATCTTTCACCATGCTGCGGCCTCCGAGGCTGCTCGCGCTTTGCAGGAAGCGCGAGAAGACGAGGCCAATATCTACACGGCGAACGAACAGTTCAATGATTGGGTCAATCGTTCGTTCGTCGACCTGCACATGATGATCACAGAAACGCCGCAGGGACCGTATCCTTACGCCGGAGTTCCCTGGTTCAGCACGGCATTTGGGCGCGACGGAATCATCACCGCCTTGGAAACAATGTGGGTAAAGCCGTCGCTCGCGCGCGGCGTCCTGGCATTCCTGGCGCATACGCAAGCAACCGAAGAATTGCCGGAGGCCGATGCGGAACCGGGAAAAATTCTGCATGAGACGCGAAAGGGGGAAATGGCGGCGCTTAAAGAAGTTCCCTTCGGCAGTTACTACGGGAGCGTCGACGCCACTCCCTTGTTCGTCATGCTTGCCGGAGCGTATTTCCAGCGCACAGCGGACCTCGCCTTCCTAAAGCAAATTTGGCCGAATATCAAAGCGGCGCTTCGATGGATCGACGAATTCGGCGATCGAGACCGTGACGGCTTCGTCGAATATTGCCGGAGGTCCTCTCGGGGGCTCGTACATCAGGGCTGGAAAGACTCAAGCGACGCCGTGTTCCACAGCGACGGCACGCTCGCGGAAGGCCCCATTGCTCTCTGCGAGGTGCAAGCTTATGTGTACGCTGCTAAGCGCGAAGCCGCAGTGATCGCTCGCGCCCTGGGACAAACCAAGCTGGCCGAAGAACTCAAAGATCAGGCGGCATCACTTCAACAGCGATTTGAACAGGCGTTCTGGCGGGAGGAACTGTCGACCTACGCGCTTGCCTTGGACGGAGAGAAGCGGCCGTGCTGCGTTCGCACTTCTAATGCGGGCCATTGCCTGTTCGCCGGAATTGCAAGTCCCGAACGGGCCCAGCGCGTGGCGCACGGGCTTCTGAGCGAGGATTTCTTTACCGGATGGGGCGTTCGAACGCTAAGCTCGCGTGAAGCTCGCTACAACGCGATGTCCTACCACAACGGCTCGGTGTGGCCGCACGACAATGCCCTTATTGCGCGCGGGTTTAGCCGATACGGACTCCGCCAGGAAGCCCTCAAGATTTTCACCGGGCTACTCGACGCCAGTCTGTTCGTGGACTTGCACCGGCTGCCGGAACTGTTCTGCGGATTTCACCGGCGCACGGGGCAAGCTCCCACGCTTTATCCAGTGGCTTGCTCACCGCAATCGTGGGCTGCCGCAGCGGTGTTTCTCATTCTTCAAGCGTGCCTGGGAGTGCGGCTGCAAGTCTCTCCGCCGCGCGTGCTCTTTCGCCGGACGGTGTTGCCAGCGTCTCTCAGGCAAATCGAAATCCGAAATCTTACCGTAGGCAGTGCAAACGTAGACTTGCTGATCCAGACTGAAGGAGACGGGGTTGATGTCCGCTTGCTTAGAAAGCAGGGAAACGTGGACATCATTTCTGTAAAATGAGGGGCTCAAAAAGAATTTGTGCGTCAGATTGAGCAAGCTGGTATACGCATACAACTAACGGAGAATCAGTGAGTTACGATAAGCTTCTAGAACGATACCTCTTGACAAAAGCCTCGCGTGGAGTAAAATTAGCACTCGCTAAGGGAGAGTGCCAAAGCAAGTCCTTAGCGCCCTTCCTTGGCGGCTCAGCAGAATAATTTTCACGGTTGAGGTGGGAAGTGATGCTAACGAAGAATCGCATGATGGGCATAGTCTCCAGAGCTGCAATCAGCCCGAATTTGCACCGAGGTTCCATCCGCCGGCGCGCCAACCAAACGAGATGGGCGAGGCTAGGGGCTTCCCTGCAGGTGAGGGAGATCCATACACTGACGAGTGAGACTCCTGTTGAGCGCACCGCTCGGCCTTCCTATTCGTGCAAATTGTATGCGGCTAGCGCCACTTAGGGCGCAACTTCTGAATCCGGTGAACAGCTTGCAAAGAGAAATACCAGTTTTGTAGAGGTTAAAAAGATGGCAGCTAGAGTGACACCATTACACGACCGCGTCCTCGTGAAGCGCACCGAGGAAAAGGAAACCGTGAAGGGAGGCATCATCGTACCCGACACGGCAAAAGAGAAGCCGCAAGAAGGGGAGGTCATTGCCGTGGGCGCAGGCAAACTGCACGAGGGCAAGCGGATTCCCCTGGATGTGGCCGTGGGCGACCGCGTGCTTTTTGGGAAGTACAGCGGGACGGAAATCAGAATCGAAGACGAAGACTATTTGATTCTTCGCGAAGAAGACGTGTTGGGCAAGTACGCAAAAGCGGCGAAGGCGGCTTCCGCAAAGAGGTAACTTTCCTTCCCGCCGGAGCCAGCGAAGCTCCGGCGCGGGGAGCTTAAAAATCTTTCCGAGGGAGGTTGGGCAGTCATGGCAGCAAAGCAAATCGTAACAGGAGAGGATTCACGGCAAGCGATTCTGCGCGGCGTGAACATCCTGGCGGATTCGGTGAAGATCACGCTGGGCCCCAAGGGGCGCAACGCGGTAATCGAGAAGAAGTTTGGCGCGCCGGTTATCACCAAGGACGGCGTGACGGTGGCAAAAGAAATTGAACTCAAGGACTCGCTCGAGAACATGGGGGCGCAGATGGTGCGCGAAGTCGCTTCCAAGACTTCCGACGTTGCCGGTGATGGCACCACCACGGCCACCGTGCTCGCGCAGGCCATTTTCCGCGAAGGCGTCAAAACGGTGGCGGCGGGCGCGAATCCCATGGCGCTCAAGCGCGGCATCGAGAAGGCCGTGGAAGTCGCCGTCGACGAAATCAAGAAACAGCACAAAGACGTCAAAGGCGACATGATTGCCCAGGTCGGCACCATTTCCGCCAACAACGACAAGCAAATCGGCGGCATCATCGCCGAGGCCATGAGAAAAGTCGGCAAGGACGGCGTCATCACCGTAGAAGAATCCAAAACTATGGAGACGACGCTCGAGGTCGTGGAAGGAATGCAGTTCGACCGCGGCTACCTGTCGCCGTATTTTGTGACCGATCCGGAGCGCATGGAATGCGTGCTGGAGGATGCGCGCATCCTGATCCATGAGAAAAAGATCAGCTCGATGAAGGATTTGCTGCCGCTGCTCGAACAGATTGCCAAAGTTGGAAAGCCGCTGCTGGTCATCGCGGAAGAAGTAGAGGGCGAGGCCCTAGCCACGCTGGTGGTTAACAAGCTGCGCGGCACGCTGCAGTGTGCCGCAGTGAAGGCTCCAGGCTTCGGCGACCGCCGGAAAGCGATGCTAGAAGACATCGCGATCCTCTCCGGAGGAAAGGCGATCACGGAGGATTTGGGCATCAAACTCGAAAACGTCAAGATGGAGGATCTCGGCACGGCCAAGAAGATCACCATCGACAAGGACAACACGACGATTGTCGAGGGAGCGGGCAAAAGCAGTGCCATTGAGGGCCGCGTGAAGCAGATCCGCACGCAGATCGAGGAAACCACTTCGGATTACGACAGGGAAAAACTGCAGGAGCGGCTGGCGAAACTGGTTGGCGGCGTCGCGGTCATTAAAGTTGGGGCGGCCACAGAAACGGAGCTGAAAGAAAAGAAGGCGCGCGTCGAAGACGCCATGCACGCCACGCGTGCAGCCGTTGAGGAAGGCATTGTTCCCGGCGGCGGCGTAGCTTTGATGCGCTGTATTCCGGCAGTCGAAAAAATCAAGGTGGAGGAAGACGAGGCCATCGGCGTGAACATCGTAAGGCGTGCGCTTGAGGAGCCGCTTCGCCAGATTGCGCAGAACGCCGGCTTCGAGGGCGCGGTGGTCGTTGGACGCATCCGGGAGTCGAAGGAGGAAAATTACGGCTTCAACGCGGAAACGGGCGAATACGGCGACATGGTGACGATGGGCGTCATCGATCCGGCAAAGGTCACACGCCTGGCGCTGCAAAATGCAGCTTCGGTCTCCGCGCTAATGCTTACAACCGAAGCACTAGTGGCGGAGATTAAGGAAGAAGAGAAGAAGGCAGCCGCCGCAGGGGCCCCCGGCGCGGGCACGGGGATGTACTGAGCTACTCTGGCAACGGCCGCCTTCGCCGAAAGCCAAGGTCCGGACAAAAACCAAAACCTGCGCGATTGCCTGGCTGGTTTCTCGAGCTGTAATCGTTCGCTTTTGACGGAAGACCAGGCGCAGCAAATTAAGGCGCTCGAACATGATCGCGACCTATGGAATTTTGCCTGACCGGCTATGCGGTCTGCGATCATTCCGAGCTTTCACCAGGCGAGGCGAAGGCTACTGCAGAGATTCTCTGCTGAGTCCCGACGAGGCCAAGGAAGTTGCGGAAGCAAGGGAACGCTCTAGGTTGTGAGGCGGGCGAGATTTCTCGCGACCCCTCGTTGTCGGACGCGGGCCAAGCCCCGCAAAATAGCAAACGCTCTTGGTGATTCTGGAATCGCTGTTCGGTCCTTCCGCGTGTCTGGGAGGTGTAAGCAGAATCGGGCGGCTCCGGCGGGCACAGAGCGGAAAACCAGCGCCTTCGGCCGCGGAAGCCCGCGCCCGAGGGTCGGGATGAGGGAGTGGCTATTCGGCGACCTCACCGAGAACTTGTTCGAGCCGCTGGTAAGATTCCCGCTGAAGTTGTTGCAAGTCCTGCTTGACGAGATTGAGCCCGACAACACAGAGCTCAAAAGTTTCAGAGAGCCTGCGGAAAAGGGGCGCCTCGTCTTTGTATTCGAACTGATCAAAGGAAGAAACGATCGCGTAGGACTCCTTGCCCGCCTGCAGGAAATCGACGAAAGCCTCCAAGCGAGGCTTCCGGCTTTGCCGTCCCCGGGCCACGCTTTCCGGGAACAGACCGGTCATAAACAAAGTGTAATCGCCCACGTGCTTGCGGACCTCGCGCTCGCGGTCAAACGAAGAGGCGTCCAGCAAAGGGTTCGACTCGACCAGCATTTCGCCGACATCCTCAAGGCGTTTCCCCTGAGCGTTTCGGATGCGGTAAAGATTGTCGATGTGAGCAAAGTCCGCCAGCATACCGGAAACGTAAGTGGCGACCTCCGGCTCCTCCAAACCAACATCGGCGAAAAAGCGCCGCCAGACCAGTTCTCCGAGGAACTCCCTCAAGGATCGCTTGCCACCCGCACTCAAAGGCATGGCCCTCATAAATGGAACCTCCGAAAAACCTTCACCAAAAATTTTAGGGGCAGGCTCGCGCGTGGTCAATCGGACGTTTGATAATCTCTGCAAAAAAAGCCGGGGGCTGGCCCGGCTTTCGGGGACAACTTCGAGTTTTACGTTTAGGCTAAAACCGGTTTTTGCTTAAAACCGGAATTTGAAGCCCGTTGAAACGCGCAGGTTGTTTTGTACCTGGCGGCCGATGCCTGGGACTTCGCGGAAATTGGTCATCAGATAGTCCACCTCACCCAGCCGAACACTGAGATGCTTGGTGGCGGCAATATCCAGACCGCCTCCGGGCGCCATGGCGAAGGAGCTTCTCGATCCGGGGATGCTGAACGCCGTTCCGCCAGTCGTGTGGGCCAAGCCGAACAGACCTTCCGCGAAGGGAGTGATGCGATGGTAGAGTGGAGCATAGAAGCGCGGACCAAAGAGATAGGTTTGCATGGTCGAATCAAAGCGATCCATGTGGTAACCGCCGAAGTTTCCAACCATGCCAAACCAATTGCGCGGGTTCAGCGCGACTTCCGCATTCCCTCCCTGCATGTTGAAGTCCGTGGAGTTTCGCATGGCGGGCCTGGCGCGGATGTAGGAGTAGCTCAGAGTGACATCGGTTGTCGTCGTCCTCTCCTCCTGGGCATTTGCTGACAGGCACAGGAAGAGAGACACGACCGCGAGACACGCAAACTTACGCATATCTAGAAACCTCCGGGTGCAACTTTTTCATGGTTCCGTGGAGCAGAAAAAACGCTCGCAACGTGGCAGCGGCGCCAAAGGTGAAAGACAGCCGCTACCATCATTTACCGATGCACAATTTTGGTGCGGGGTTGTCTGCGGCTTTGTAGGGGCGTTTTCAGGTTGCGCTCGAATCTTTGAAAGCGTGGGCGGGCCATCGCTGACTTGTCGCGAATTCGCGTGATTCCGTAGGGTTGCGCTGAAATGGAGAACGTATGAACCTTGAGCGAATCAAGACGGTGGCGGTGCTGGGCGCGGGGACGATGGGAAACGGGATCGCACATGTGTTTGCGCGCGCGGGATATGAGGTGATTTTGCGCGATGTGGAGCAGCGATTTCTGGAACGGGCGCTGGAGACGATTGGGAAAAATCTCGATCGCGAAATCAAAAAAGGGAAGCTGGAGGAAGCAGACAAGGGAACAGTTTCGAAGCGTCTGAAACCGGTGACGGACATGAGTGCGATTGTGCCGGCGGATTTTGTGGTAGAGGCGGTGCCGGAAAAAATCGAAATCAAACGCGCGGTGCTGACCGAAGCAGACGCGATTTTGCGGCCGGAAGTGATCCTGGCGAGCAACACTTCTTCGATTTCGATGACCACGCTGGCGGCGATGACCAAGCGTCCGGACCGCTTCGTGGGGATGCACTTCATGAATCCGGTGCCGGTGATGGTGCTGGTGGAAGTGATTCGCGCGCTGCAGACGAGCGATGCGACTTTTGAGACCACGATGCGGCTGGCAGAGAAGCTGGAGAAAAAGCCGGTGGCGGTGAACGACGCGCCGGGGTTCGTTTCGAACCGCGTGCTGATGCCTTTGATCAACGAAGCGGCGTATTGCGTGATGGAAGGGGTGGCGACTATCGAGGCCGTTGATGCGGTGATGAAAACGGGAATGAATCATCCGATGGGGCCGCTGGAGTTGGCGGATTTTATCGGGTTGGACGTTTGCGTCGACATTATGCACGTGCTGCACGAAGGGCTCGGCGATCCGAAATATCGCGCGTGCCCGCTGCTGAAGAAATATGTGGCGGCGGGGTGGCTGGGGCGCAAGTCCGGGCGGGGATTTTACAGCTATGGATAATTGCGGCAGCCACCGTATTTACCGCTGATGGCCGTCGAGTTGTGGGCCCTAGCAAGCGTTGAATGACAGGTTTCCTATCGGCACGTTGCGAGCTATGATCGCCGACGCAGGCTGACAGGATGAAGGTCTGCAAAGGTTGGGACTCAGAAGGATGGCTCTCCTGGGCGCACGTAAGGCGAATAAGGCGAATAATAATATTTGCTTTTTGTTCGCCCGCATGCTACCTTGCCTCCCGGCATTTTCAACAGGGGTATCCTGCACGGTTTTGCGAGCGATGGTCTAAGCTGATAGGAGCGCGAGGCTCGAAAAAGGAGCTTTTTGAGACCCGCACAGGGGGAAGAAATCATGACGAAGAGACTCCGGATTCCTCGCTTCGCTCGGAATGACACGTTTTGTTTGGGTGGCCGGATGATCCGGCGATCAAGGCAAAAGGCATGGCCGAGGACAGAGATTCCTCAGGCCTAAAGGCCTGAGCTACAGTTCGAACAAAAAGAGGTTCGGCTCGGCTGTATAAGTTTCCTAATTCCCTCCACCGAGGTGTGAAATGGCAGACGAGAAACAGAAATTGCTCGAAGCGGCGATATCGCAGATTGAGAAGTCGTACGGCAAAGGCTCGATCATGCGGCTGGGCAGCAAAGACGTGCTGGTGCCCGTCAGCGTGATCCCGAGCGGATGCCTGTCGCTCGATGCGGCGCTGGGCGTCGGCGGATTCCCTCGCGGGCGCGTGATCGAGGTTTACGGGCCGGAGTCCGGCGGTAAAACGACGCTGACGCTGCATGTGATTGCCGAGGCGCAGAAGCTCGGTGGGCAGGCCGCGTTCATCGACGCAGAGCACGCGCTCGATCCGGTGTACGCGCGAAAGCTGGGCGTGGACGTGGACAATCTGCTGGTGTCGCAGCCGGACAACGGCGAGCAAGCGCTGGAAATTGCGGAGACGCTGATCCGTTCGGGCGGCGTGGACGTCGTGGTGGTGGACTCGGTGGCGGCGCTGGTGCCGAAGGCGGAACTGGAAGGCGAAATGGGCGAACCGCAGATGGGTTTGCAGGCGCGGCTGATGTCCCAGGCACTACGAAAGCTGACGGCGATCGTTTCGAAGTCGCGCACCTGCCTGATTTTCATCAACCAGATACGCGAAAAGATTGGCGTGATGTTCGGGAATCCCGAAACGACCACGGGCGGGCGCGCGCTGAAGTTTTATGCCTCGATGCGCGTGGACATCCGGCGCGTGCAGTCCATCAAGGAAGGCGACAAAGTGGTGGGTTCGCGGACGCGCGGGAAAGTAGTGAAAAACAAAGTGGCAGCGCCGTTCCGCGAAGCGGAATTCGATATTTTGTATGGGGAAGGGATTTCGCGCGAGGGTGATTTGATCGATCTCGGCGTGGACAAGGGCTTGATCGAGAAGGCCGGAACGTGGTTGAGCTTCGGCGGCGAACGCATGGGGCAAGGCCGGGAGAATGCGCGTGTTTTCTTGAAGGAAAACACGGACATTCGCGACAAGCTGGAAAATGCGCTGCGAAAAAAGATGGAGATTCCGCAGCCGGGCAATTCCGGCGCCGCTTCGGGAGCAAATGGGCACGCTGCTGCGGCTCCCGCCGCAGCGCATGGCGAAAAGCCGCCGGTGAAGACGGCGACCGCTGTAGCCGGCGCCGATGCGTCGAAAGCACGACCGGCGCGGTAAGAAGTCGACAGCTTGCAGTTCACCGTAAGAGAAAAATCAAAGAGGGGCACGATCGATGCGCTCCTATTCTTTTAGATATGTCCGATCGGCGTTGAAACTGCGGCGGGAGTTCCAAGGTCGGCGCATTCAAATGACGCACAGACCCGAGGGCTCGCGCCCTGCGCCCCAGAGGTTCTGGAACCGTTTCAAGATGAGATGGGAAAACTGCCGTATCGGCGATGGAAAAACACGCCAACCGGGCGGAGGGACAGGGGCCTGACCAGCAGATCAGCTAGTTGAAAATAAAGCACATAAGAGCGTACTAGAGCTTATCCTCTATTGCGGTAGTACCGGGGAGAACATAGAATTAATGTCGCAAGTTGAGAAGGAGTGCGCCTATTTAGTGCAGCGTTTGGCCAATCTTGAGCAAGCGCTGCAGCGCTAAGTGGCATCGAATCAACAGAACTCCTGATTGGTTTGCGGGGTGCAAGGTATCCCCGAACGGGCAAAAGCAAGCCTCGTGGCCCGTAGCAACAACGAACAGTTCTTGAGATTGTTTGTTGACGCTAAGTAATAGCCTAAGGTACAAATTCGCCCCTGCGTGATGAGGGGTGGGGTATTCCGGGGTTGAACCACAAGCGGTATCGGCTCCGTTATGAGGGGTGGGAACGGTGAAGCAGTCCGGAAAAAGTGGTATTGCGATTTTGATGGCGGCGATGTTCGCGCTGCCGGTGCCGGCAATGCCGGCGGGAGCGGCAGCGTCGACGCGCTCGCGTACACGGCGGTACGCCAACCGGTACCCCGGAGTTCCCACGTTTGCCGATTCCACGAGCGCGGATGACGCGACTTATGACGACCCCGAAGTTCGTGCCGCAGCTGTTGCCGCGCTCGGGCGCTACAACGGCGCGGTGGTCGCCGTCGATCCCAACTCCGGCCGCATCCTCACGATTGTCAATCAGAAGCTTGCCTTCAGCGACGGCTACATTCCTTGTTCCACCATCAAGCCGACCGTCGCGCTTGCGGCGCTCGAAGAAAACGTGATCACGCCGGACACTATGCTGAAGGTTGGCCGCCGCAAGTACATGAATTTGACGGAAGCGATGGCGCGTTCGAACAATGAGTTCTTCGAGCAGCTCGGGTTGCGTATGGGATTTGACACGGTTTCGAAGTACGGCCGGCTGCTGGGTCTCGGCGAACTTGCCGGGTACAACTTGTCTGAGGAGCATCCTGGCTCGTTTCCCACGACTCCGCCGGTGCGTGGCGGAGTGGCACGGATGTCCAGCTACGGCGAAGGAATCCAGGTGACGCCGTTGCAGCTTGCCGCGCTTGCCGCGGCTTTTGCCAATGGGGGGACGCTTTATTATTTGCAGTACCCACAAAACAAGGAAGAGGTGGCGAGTTTCACGCCCAAAGTGAAGCGCGAATTGAACATCGCGCCAATCCTTCCTGAGATTCGCGAAGGCATGCTTGCGGCAGTGTTGTATGGCACGGGCAAGTCAAGCTATGACCGGGGCGGCGACGAATTGCCGATCGGCAAGACAGGGACTTGCGACGACCGCACCAACCCTTCGAAAATCGGCTGGTTCCTTACCTACGCGGATGAAACGCATCCGAAGATCGCGCTGGCGGTCCTATTGCGGGGAAATACGCGGCGCGTGAAAGGGCCCATGGCAGCGCAAGTTGCCGGGATCATGTACCGCAGGCTGCGCGAACAGAACTATTTTGCGTCCAATAAACCATCGGTCACGATCAGCAGCGGAAACTAAAGACAGATCTGGACAATTGATCGGCAGGCACGCGCCGTGGAGGTGTTGACAGCGCTTTTGTTTGTCAGAGAATGTCGGACTCGGTGTGCTCGACGCGGGGCCGGACGTGAACGCTGATGACTTGCTTGCGCGGATATTTCGCACTCTCAAAGCACTCATCGCACCGCTGTCTTCTGCTCAGCCTTCTCTTCAGCAAGGCCTGCCGCTTGCGCCGCCGCTGCTCCTCCAGCACTGGGTTGTGACACACCATCAACCGCTCACCCGGATAATCCGGCGCGCTGATCTCGGCCAGATTCTTCTGATCCAACAACGACAGCTGCAAGGTCCCTTGCTCCACCAATTGCCGAATCGCCGTGCTCGTCAGTGCCGTGATCCATCCCCAACCGGGATGCTCTTTGAGCTTGT
>Ga0209153_1000084_pt1 | contig 46748 bp, 43 predicted proteins | sample GraSoiAngelo_120_FD_185877 | JGI IMG/M metagenome (GOLD analysis project Ga0209153, IMG submission 185877) | Grasslands soil microbial communities from the Angelo Coastal Reserve, California, USA - 14_0919_09_20cm (SPAdes) (version 2) | ecosystem: Environmental > Terrestrial > Soil > Grasslands ... | reverse complement strand
CTGTCTTCCCGTTGGTGACCACCAGCAGCTTCATGTCGATCGTCGGCGTTGCGCAAGCCTGGGCCCGCGCAGTTTGTATGGTTGCCAAGAAGAACATGAGGCCGAGGACCGTGGAGACGGCGCAAAGGCGGAACAGCTGCTTCATAACCATACCTCCGTTAGCTCGGGAATCGGGGACCCAGACTCCAAACCAAGAGTGCGGCACGTTGTGCGGCTACTTCCGAGTAGGCCAGTTCAGCGAGGGACGCGCTCTGCGTGGCGTACGCAAAACTTAGCCAAGAAGTCGGTTTCAGACTATTAAACAGTAAACTTGCCCACAATAAGGTGATTGTTCCAAATTGGCTTGGCGAAATTTATGCCTACAAAGGATTTAGCGGATCAAATTAGTCATTTGGATTAGCGCAGTAATATATTCCGTTAATATCTTTATCGTTTTTTTTGCATTCATGCCGACCCGATGATGCAGCCTTCGGCGCACAACCAAGCAAAGGCAACGCTCGGGCGTCTTTGAAGCGGAAAGAGAGGAGAAGACCGACCTGATTACTGCGGTTGGGTCATCATAATTTTGCCCACCATTGCCGAACGGGAGGAAACGCCCGTCTTGACCATGATCATGCGCAGAAAGGCCCTCACGGTGTTTCGGCTGATGTTCATGCGATTCGCAATGGCCTTGCTGGTCAGACCTTGCAGCGCATACTCCAGCACTTCCCGCTCGCGTTGCGTGAGTTTGAACTGCCGCGAGACTTGCGACATGGCGACCAATCCGGAGGGCCCTCGTTCTAACAGGATGGCTATGCTCGGGTGCGAAGGATCCTGGGTGCCTGAATCCACAAAGAATGCCCGGCAAAAATAACGCCTCCTGCCTGACCGGAACTCATTCACAAAGTGCGATTCACTGTGGACTTGCTGGTTTACTAACGTCGACCGAATCTTAGCAGCGACGAGGACCTGAGCATGCGTTGAGTTTGCTAGTTTGTCCGGGTAACTAAGAATGGCGATGGCCTCCGCATTAAACGAGACGGGACACAAGGATGAGTCCGTCAGCAGCAATCCTGCCGCAGTCTTGGGTGGCGACACCCCGTTCTTCAGCTGCGACTCGTCTGCTTGGGGGGCTGAAACCTTCTTGGCGTTCACTAAAGAGGTACTATTGCCCATTGCCGCTCCATTGCCACTCCCTGGGCGCTATTGCCGGTCGCGAAAGGCCCGTAGTTTTGGCGTTGAGCAAGAAAACCAGGGAACGACCCATCTACATTTTTCTCCTTCGACGCAATTTCTTGACTGCTCATTGCTTCCCGCGAGAAATCTATGGGGACAATGGCGGGAATTCTTTCCTAGCGGGCACTAACCGTCGCATTATTGGCGGTGAACTTTCCTTTAGCCGTTCAAAGCCGGAAAAGGAATGACTCGGCGTTCATCAAAATCGCGGGTATCGGGGGAGCGGATAGGGCACTGCACCCCTGCCGCTGCTTGGGCTCGCCCTCTAGCAAACCCTAGGCCGCATCGCGTTCGGATTCGTTACTAAGCTTGTCCTTTCTGCGAAGAAACAAACAACACACTCCCTCTCCTCGCATGTTAGCCTCTCGCCAGCGGAATACAACCCTGTCAAATTTTGATTTTTGATACGTAAAGACCTGATGACTCTGTAGAGAAAGAACCCCCGCGGTCGCTGAGCTCGAAAGCAACCTCTTGCTGGGATGGCCTTCCCTCGGATCACTACTGACGGACAAGTCTGAATACCCTAATACCCTGCACCGAATTGAGGGTTTTCCTAGATTGACTCTCCGGCTGTCTTATCTTATCAACTAATGTCGGCAGAACGGGGTCATTCACAAATCATCTGCAAATAGGTACGGGCAGAAGTGCAAACTGCGCAAATCCAGCCCAGAGTACTAATACTCAGTGCTAACCCCCTGGTGTGCGGCAATGTTCGCGTGTTGCTCAGGAGCATGGGGTACCAGTGTCTGGTTGCCTCCGCTCTCAAAGAGGCCCTTGAGCTGTTGGAGCAAGAAAAACCGGATGCGGTCATCCTTGACCCGCAGCAAGCAGATTTTCCGCCTGCCCGCTTGATGGGCATGTTCCACAATCGAGTTCCTGACCTACCAGGCCGCTCCATTGTGCTCATCGAGGAAGAAAGCGACCCGGAACTCCTCCAAGTCCTTGATGCTTATTCGGTTCGGCGAGTTCGGAGGGATTCCCTTTTTCAAGAGCTATGGCCAAGCTTGGATTCCCTGCTCCGCCGGGTTAGGAGCCCGCAGCAAGTTACCCTCGAAGCGCGGCTAATCTTTGATAGCTTTCTCGAACGGTCGTTAGCAGGTGTCCGGTCCTTACATCCCACGCCTCGCCAACTCCTTTATGAATCCGACGTCCTCGTAGCGGACCTTTCACTCGAACTACAGAGAGACTCGCAACGTATCACTCTGACGGGTCAGGTGTTGGATACCCTCAAGAGGAAACCCCAGATGGCCGGCGTACCCATCGTTATTCAGGGCCAAGCGGGATTGCTGGCCATTGTTAGGACGAACGAGTGGGGAGAGTTTCACTTTGAATTCGAGCCTGAGCCAGGCATGACGTTGCAAATAAAGGCCGGAGAGGACTTCTCGGTATCGGCCGGTTTACCAGATTTGAACAGCGCTATGCAGGGCGCATAAGCAAGTGCTCTCGTCCCGACAGGAGAGGGAAAGCCATGAGGTTCAAATTGGTCGGTGTGCTCGTGCTTCTCTGCGTGCTCTGGCCCGCCAAAGCCTCGGCCGACAACCGCTTCATCGTCCGCACGACACTCACTCCCCAGGTGCTTCAAGCGGTTTGCAACCCTCCCGTATTGCCGCCCATCTGCACCGTGGTCAGTGGGGTCGGCGATCCCCTGGGCCAACTTTTCCTGATCACCAGTCCGCTTAGCTTAGATGATTTGCTGCATCTCCCGGGCAATCCGCTGGACATTCTGGATGCCGAAGTCGATCAGTTGCTCAAGCTATTTCCGGTCGGGGCACTGAATGTACTTCCTACACCTTTGCCTGAGGGCATAATGTCGGACAGAACTCCGGTGCCCTATGTCAATTCCGGAGGAACCGTATGGAATAGCTACGCGAACCAGCCCGCGGCACAAATAGTGCGCGTCTCGGACGCGCAGAATCAGTTTGGGGTGATGGGAAGCGGGATTGTCGCGGACATTGACACAGGAGTAGATCCCACACACCGGGCGCTAAAGAGCGTGCTCTTGCAGGGTTACGATTTTACGCGCAATCAGCCGGGCGGTTCCGAATTAACGGATATTTCTTCCTGCCCTTTCCGTTCCTGTCCGCCTCCACGCTGCCCGGATTGCTCCTCCGCACAAGTCAATCAATCCACGGCAGCGGTACTGGATCAATCGACGGCTGCCGTGCTCGATGGCAACGACCAGTACGCTGCATTCGGGCACGGCACGATGGTAATGGGCGTGATCCACTTGGTCGCTCCGACGGCGCAACTTATGCCCTTAAAAGCCTTCAAATCGGACGGCACAGGTTTTCTCTCCGACGTTCTGCGGGCCGTTTATTATGCCGTTCATAATAGTACCAATGTAATTAACATGAGCTTTGACACCCAGACGAACTCACCGGAATTGAAGAAGGCACTGAATTACGCCAACCAGCACAGCATCATTTGCGTGGCGTCGGCCGGGAACGAGGGCCAATCCGCACCGCCGCTCACCGTTTACCCCGCCGAGTGGCAAAAGCATGTGATGGGAGTCGCGTCCACGAGCGACCTAGATACACGGTCTTCCTTTTCCAACTATGGCAACGCCATCGTGTGGGTGGCCGCTCCCGGAGAAGCCATCGTTACAACCTATCCCTTTAGCACATACGCAGCGGGATGGGGAACTTCGTTCAGCGCGCCTTTTGTCTCAGGCGCATCCTCTCTATTAGTGAACAGGCAAACAAATGCGAATGAGTCTCAAGCCGCCCGCGCGGTGGCACATGCTGTGGCTGTTGGCCCCAAGATGGGTCACGGCAGATTGGATCTAGTCCGGGCGCTCGGGGCAATTCCCGCTTCCGATCCGCCACCCACGGGATCGATTGATAGTCCCTCGGGCAACGTCATGGTCCTGGCTGGACAGTCCGTGTTTTTCTCCGGATCGGGCACGGACCCCGATGGAGCAATCACAGCATATTCCTGGTCGTTCCCAGGTGGCGAGCCAGAGTCCAGCAATGTGGCCATCCCCGGCGCGGTGACCTACTCGACGCCCGGAACATTCGTTGCGACTTTCACGGTCAGCGATGATGCCGGTATAACTGATCCGACGCCGAAAACGCGCACCATTATCGTTTTGCCGGTTCCCTGCCTTATCTTATGCAATCCGCTCTAGCAGCTAGATTCTGCTGAAAGAAGCCATCTCGGAGTTTCTCGCCGCTTGGAATGAAAAGCCCAAACCCTTTGTCTGGATGGCCACCGTGGAATCGATCATGGAAAAGCTGTCTCGCTGCCGGCAAACGCTCGAGAAGATTCACCCCGGCTGCACCGTGCCGCGCAGTAGGAGAAAAAAGGCATAAAATGCGTCCACTTATTTCTAGGACACTACACTAGTTTCCGTCGCGAAACCTCTATTTGCAAAAAAATTTTGCGTGCGCAACAGAGATTTCAAGGAATTAGCGAGCCCAGGTTGGTTTTCAACGGAGTTGCGCAGACCATTGTTGTGTCAATATGCAGAAGAATGAACCTCACCGAGGGCATTTAGCCTTTTCTGACGCGGACCGATTTTGGAGCATCTCTTTGCAGCCTATTCGACGGTGTCGGCGGCGCTGGTCTCCGCACACGACTTTCCACACATTCCACAGATTCGGGGCTTGAAACTAGAATAGAACCTGAATTATGCTGCGATTCCTTGCTGAAGCAGTTGCGAAGGATCTTGATGGCATGCTTCATGCAATCCTGTGATCCTTGACGCACCGCCAAGATGGCTCGTTGTGACACAATGTCCACACCTCGGCTTTGGGAGAGCACATCGCCCTGCTGTCGCTGTCGATGACGGCCTCCTCCCGATCGATAGGAACTGTCCCTATTTTGAGAAGCTCACCCTGGGCGCGCGGACTGAACCTTATCTAACTGACCCCGACTTTCGTGACTAAAGGAAACTTCAAGAGGAGACGTCCGCGAATGAGTCGAAAAAGATCGATCCCCGACAGTGTGAGCGCCGGCAGGAGCCGTATCGTTCCCTACCAACGAGGCGAGGACTTCAAAATGCGCCATGCGCGTCGTCTAAGCGCAAATCTGGAACAGGAGGCCAACGTTCGCCGGTGGTGTGAGCAGCGGGGACTGACGCTAAGGATAACCAATGAAGGCCATCATTGGCAGATCACCGACGGAAGTTTCCTCGCCGAATGGTGGCCATCAAGCGCAAAACTGGTGATTGGCAAAAAATGGTACGACGGAATTCATTGTCATGACCATAAGCAAGCGCTGAAAGTTATCGAGGATTTCCACAGAAAGAAGCGGCTCTCATTGCCATCACGGGATGAAATTCGCGGTGGCCTTGCAGCCGTTGACTCGGGTCTGCTGTATTAGGGAAAGGTGGATTTATCATGGCGCAAGTTGAATCCAGCTTGGCGAAGAAGACAGAACTAACGCTCGTCGACAGGCTCTCGCAGCTGTCCTACCAGCAGGTGCTTAAGCTGCTGGGAAGCGACGGGCCGAAGTTGCTGCGGGCTGGGGATAGCTGGGATTTTTGCATCGAGGAAGACGTGTGCTTGAGTCAGGATTTGTTCCGTATTAAGTTCCCGCTTGCGCCTGGCGAGACGGAATTCCCGCCTGTCGTCACCATCAGCCTCGCGGATATGTATAACGGCCGGCTGCGGTGGCACTGCACAGTGTGCGAGTCGTTGTGTGAGCATGTCGGGGCGGCTTTCTCGTTCATTCTCGACGAAAAGATGGCACTGGGGCTTGCGGCGCCCCCGCCCGACCGCGTGCCGGTCGAGAGCCTGAGTGAACAGGAACTTATCGAACGGGCCATTGCGGAGCGGCGGGAGCGGGCGCGCACGGAGCGAATGATCGTCAAGTCAGCGGAACCGGAACAGCCGTGGACCGATTACGCCGTGAGCAACACGATCTCCGGCAAGACGTACCGCGTCGCGGTGCGCGGGCGCGAACCGGGCGACTCCTATTGCTCGTGTCCTGACTTCCGCACGAACACGCTGGGGACCTGCAAGCATATCCTGCACGTGCTTGCGAAGCTAAAAAGGAGATTCACTGAAACGGAGTTGAAGCGGCCTTACCACCGGCAGACGATTGGCGTTCACGTGCGGTACCGCGATCAGGCGACCCTTCGGCTCCTTCTCCCCGAAAGACTCGATCCGGAGGCCAACGAGCTGCTCGGAAAGCTGCGGGACCGGGACATCGAGGACGTGTCAGACCTGCTCAAACGGATTCAGTATCTCGAGCGGCGCGGACGCACGATCAACATCTACCCCGACGCCGAGGAATTCATCCAACGGCGGCTGCTGCAAGACCGCATTGCACACCGAGTGGCTGAGATCCGGCGCCAGCCGGAGTCGCACCCTCTGCGCCGCGAGTTACTCAAGGCCGAATTATTGCCGTATCAGCTCGACGGCATCGCGTTCGCTGCGGGCGCCGGGCGCGCCGTCCTTGCTGATGACATGGGGCTTGGCAAAACCATCCAAGCCATCGGTGTGTCGGAGTTGCTCGAGCGTGAGGCTGGCATATCAAAGGTGCTGGTCATCTGTCCCGCTTCGGTGAAATCGCAGTGGCGGAACGAAATCCGGCGCTTCTGTGACCGCGATTGCCAGTTGATCGCCGGCAGCATCGCATCTCGAGGCGCACAATACGCCAACGACTGCTTCTTTACCGTATGCAACTACGAGCAGGTGCTTCGTGACATCCTCTCAATTGAACGGGTGAATTGGGACCTCATCATTCTCGACGAAGGCCAACGCATCAAGAACTGGGAGGCAAAGACCAGTCGCGTGATCAAGGGGCTTCGTTCGCGGTTCGCGCTGGTGCTGTCGGGCACGCCGCTCGAAAACCGACTCGACGAATTGTATTCCGTCGTGCAGTTCATCGACGACCGGCGGCTCGGCCCGGCGTTTCGTTTCTACAACCGGCACCGTGTCGTGGATGAAAAGGGCAAAGTGCTCGGCTATAAGAATCTGGCCGAGCTGCGCAAAACACTCCAGCCGGTGCTGCTCCGCCGTACGCGGCAGTCCGTAAGCCAGCAGCTACCGCCGCGCACGAACGAAATCATCCGCATCACGCCCACCCAGGAACAAATCGACCTGCACCATTCACACATGCAGCTCGTCAACAGAATCGCGAGGAAGAAGTTTCTCACCGAGATGGACTTGCTCAGGCTGCAGAAGCATCTGCTCATGTGCCGCATGTCCGCTAACAGTACATTCCTCGTGGACAAGCACGCGCCCGGGTACTCGTCGAAACTCGAAGAACTCGACGATTTGTGCGATCGGCTGTTTTCAGAAGAGAACCGTAAGGTGCTTCTCTTTTCGGAATGGACCACCATGCTCGACCTGATCGAGCCCCTCCTGGAGAAGCGTGGCCTTCCCTTCGTCCGCCTGGACGGTTCGGTGCCGCAAAAACTACGGCAGGGGCTGGTCCAGGAATTTCAAAGCAATCCCAGCTGCCGCTTGTTCCTGACGACTAACGCTGGCTCGACCGGGCTGAACCTGCAGGCGGCGAACACAGTCATCAATGTCGATCTCCCTTGGAACCCTGCGGTTCTAGAACAACGCATCGCGCGAGCTTACCGCATGGGTCAGGAACAGCCGGTTCAGGTTTTCGTCTTGGTCACCGAGGACACCATTGAAGAAAAACTGCTCAGCACGCTTTCCGCGAAGCACGATTTAGCCCTTGCCGCCCTGGACCCTGACAGCGAGGTGGATCAAGTCGATCTCGCCGGCGGCATCGAAGAACTCCGTCGGCGTCTCGAAGTTCTGCTCGGCGCTCGCCCCGAAGCCCCATCTGACCAGAGTCTCCGTCGCGAGAGTGAACTCGCTGTGGCCCGGGCGGCCGCCGAACCCAGTGCCCGCCGAGAAAGACTCGCCGTCAGCGGCGGCCAGCTGCTTAGCGCCGCGCTTCAATTCCTTGGTGAATTGTTGCCGGCGCCATCGGATTCCTCGGAATCGAAGGCGGCAACGACTGCTTTGGCAGCAACTTTGAAACAGAACCTCACCGATCTGGTGGAACCGGACGATTGCGGCCGTCCGCGCCTGACGTTGGCGCTGCCAGACGCGACGGCTCTCGATGGGCTGACTAACGTGCTCGCACGTCTGCTGGTCCAGACTCAGTCCGCGAACGGGTAGTTCCCCGATCGGGGCGAAATTCACGGCTTTTCGACGTGCCGCAGGGATGTGCGGCATGGCCCGAATGCTTCGCCGTGGGTCTCGAGATGCCGAAGGATGACGATTCAGAGGGAATGCCTCGGATAATAGAGGATATGCACTGCGGGCGGTAAAAGAATTGCCGTCGAACTAAAACAGCTCGATGGTTGCAGTGTGGCTCGAAGCAGAAGCCAGTTGACTGTCCCGCGTGATTAATGCAGCTCCGAGCTTTTCCGCAAGCACAATGTATGCGGCATCATAGGCCGAAAAATTGTGACGCAATTGCCAAATCTGGGGCACGAGCACGGTGTGGGGATAGCGAGTCATGCGTAGATCTAACAAATCCTGCACGGCCTCGCCAGCGCGGCGTGCGGGGACGACCCCTTGGCGGGCCAGACGTCGCAATACTTGGACAACCTCAAGATCGAGGAGGTGAGGAGCATGCAGGGTCTCATTTCGCGAGTAAATTCGGCTCTCAATGCTTCGCCCGGCAGACGTCTGAAGAAGCCAATCAACCGCGGCCGAGGCATCCAGGACAATCATCGTGCTTCGCGCTCTTCTCGTACCAAGAGGGCGGTGTCAATCTCTGCTGAAACTCGCCTGCGCTTATGCAGACGCTCACGCAATTCCGAGAGTGTGGGCCTCTCAGCGATTTCCTTGATCTCCGCTAAAAGGTAGTCCGAAAGAGACATGCCCGCCATGGCAGCGCGAGCTTTCAAGCCCCGGTGCAAAGCGTCGGGAACATTACGGACTTGAATCATCTTTGACATGTTATAAGCATGCTTTCATGCTCTTGACATGTCAAGTTTGTTTCCTTTAGCAAGGGTTCCTGCCACTTGGCGGCAATGGCTGCCGGCAAGTCAGAATCCATGGGACTTGTTTCGATCCGGAGCAGCAGCCAGAGCTCTGGAGTGCTCACGAAAAAAAAAGAGAGGACTTGGCACGCGTGCTGATATCCTCACAGTACAACGCATCGTTGACGCCGCCACTTGAGCTCCGTCGGTCTCGTCGGATTCACTCGATAGCAATGCTAGTTACGGGATGAATCTCCATCCACTGCGCATGGAAAGTATCTTGCACGTAGACTCCCACGACGCGAACATGCGATCCCACCGGCGGAAGATTGACCTGATTTTGGTAGTTGCTGCATGCTGCCTTGGCATCCGCCTGCTTCACGTGATATTTGCAGATGATTTCGAATACTAGGTTTCCGCCCTCGTTGCTATTGTTTCCGGCGTTGAGCAGATTCTGGAATTGGGAGTCCACCTTCAGCCATCCATGAGTGTCCCCGTCCGCTTCGTGACGGACACCATCAGGCTCTTTGCCGTTGCTCGCGTCCACGATGGTTCCCGTTACAGAAATGCACTTCTGAAGAACGATGAGACGATACGAGTGGTACACGTGACTCCACAGGGTGTCGTCACATTGGCCGCTCGGCGGAGGTTGCGTGGGCGGGGTTGGCGCAGTGACTGGGGTTGGCGAAACGTTGACAGAGTTCGCCAGCACCCAACCAATCAGATCGTGTTCCGTCTTAACGTTGTAGTAGCCGTTGTCCGCCGTTGCCTGCAGCAGCATTAATCTGTCATCTTTGGCAACGTGATCGAGAATCGGGCTGGATTTTGACGGATCGCGACGAACGACGAGGTTGCGTTTTGCGGTCCCTTCCTGAGCCCAGGCCCAGCCCGAGCAATAAACCAGCCACAAGGTTCCTAGCGTGATGCTCCTGAGAGTGGCTTTCATGGTTTCCTCCCGAGTGCGTGTTCGACAGAGCCGATTTTGAGCACGAGGTTTCTCCGGGCCGGGCGCTTGCTCTATTGCCGGCACTGCCTGTGCGGCCCGTAGCGCAACTCCGTCAGCAAGCCCACCTAGCTGTTATGGGCACTTGCCGAAGCTTGACACCCCTGGGTGCCCCTTCCCGGCTGGTCGGAATGGCGGCCACACGGTTACTGCGCTTCGGCGTCGCGGCTCCCGCACTTGCCGGTCCGCCCTTATCCCGATCGCTCGGGCGAATCCCCAGGGCCAAAGCACTGCAGTTTTGTCATTGACGCCGGGCTGGCTTGCCTAATTGTATTGTTGGTTAGTGTTTTGTAGCTTCAAAAGAAGTAAATGTCAAGGAAAGATACGAATAAGATACGATCGAAGTGACCATACGCGCGCCGATTCAGAAAAATCTCCCTTCGCCGCGCTTAGCTCATGCAAGCTCCTGAAAGATTTCCGTGCAAGCCCGCGCTTCACGGGCGGCGCTAATCGATAGCGACGCTTCGGTAAGGTCTAACGGTCTAAACAACCGGAAGGATATTTACGATTGACTCCCAAGCTTCCTGGGCGTATCTAACCATCCGAACCTGTCATTCAATGCGCCGGCCCAAGGAGCTGCCCAACATACTTCAAATGGAAGTTTGCTGCAGGTGTTTCCTCATCCCACTTGTTTAGCCGTTTTTCAACGCGGGGCGCAAAGTATTTCTTCAAAGATGCCAACGCAGGCCTGACGGTCGGATGTTCGTCAAGAGTGGGGTGACCGTCGCGCATCAAGAGGCAGCGGCACGAACATTCGATAGGCATGCCGGGGATCGGAGGTTGTGCTTTCTGGAGAGACACGTGGATTAAGGAGGGGGTCATGGCTACGAATAACCCCAAAATAGAATTGCCTAGCAGCGAGCGGACGGCTCTTGCCGGTGCTGTAACCGCCGGGCCGGCTGACTCGAACGAAATCATAGACGTCACCATTGTGGTTCGCCGCGGTTCGAAAACGTCAGGGCGATTTCCGCTCATCGAAGAACTCGGCAGGACGCCGATCGCAGAGCGGCGTCATTTGACCCGCGAAGAATTTGCAGCCGCACACGGTGCTCTCGCCGAGGATCTCGCGCGCATCCGTACATTCGCGGAGGGGAGCGGCCTCGGGGTGAAAAGTGAGAGCATTCCGCGGCGCTCGATCATACTCACTGGGCCAGTGAGCGCCTTCAGCCGCGCTTTTGAGGTCGAACTCATTCGTTACCGGCATCCTCGCGGCGAGTATCGGGGGCGAACTGGACGACTGAAAATCCCGGCCGATCTTGCGGCCGTAATCGAGGGTGTTTTTGGGCTGGACAATCGAAACCAGGCGCAACCGCATTTCCGGCGCAGACAACGCCATTCGGGCGGAAGGCAGCCGCGCCTCGGAGGGACATCCTATACTCCGACACAGGTTGCGCAGGCCTACAACTTTCCTGCAAGTGTGCAAGGCGCGGGCCAGTGTATCGGCATCCTGGAGCTTGGCGGCGGCTACAACCCCAACGATCTGAATGCTTTCTTTGGAAACCTTGGAATCACCGCGCCGAAAGTGAGTGCGGTGTCCGTGGATGGTGGTGCAAATGCGCCCACCGGAGATCCCAACAGCGCCGACGGCGAGGTGGCGCTCGATATCGAAGTTGCAGGCGCTGTGGCGCCGGGCGCCAGTATCGCGGTGTATTTCGCGCCGAACACCGACCAAGGTTTTCTCGATGCTCTCACCACGGCGATTCATGACACTACAAACACTCCATCGGTGATCTCGATCAGTTGGGGAGGACCTGAGAACGAGTGGACTCAGCAGGCCATGATGGCATTTGATGCTGCATGTCAGGATGCCGCCACCCTCGGTGTTACCATTTGCGCTGCCTCTGGCGACGACGGCGCGTCCGATGGTGCGACAGACGCTCAGCTTCATGTGGACTTCCCCTCATCCAGTCCTTCTATCCTTGCTTGCGGCGGCACGATTCTGGACGCCGCGGGCAACCAGATCAACGATGAGGAAGCTTGGAACGAACTCGCAACCGGAGGAGGTGCTACGGGAGGCGGGGTGAGCCAGGTATTCGCGCTTCCCTCCTGGCAACAAAACGCAGCTGTGCCCAAGGCTCCCAACGGAATGCTCGGCCGCGGCGTTCCGGATGTCGCGGGGGACGCCGATCCCAATTCCGGCTACCAGATCGTGGTGGACCGCCAGGCGGACGTGGTGGGAGGTACAAGCGCTGTCGCTCCCCTCTGGGCAGGGTTAATTGCGCTCCTAAACCAGCAGGCCGGGCACGCCGTCGGCTACCTTAACCCGCTGCTCTACACGGCTCCCGTGGAGGCAACATTTCACGACATCGACGCCGGAAATAACGGGGGCTACCAAGCTGGGCCCGGCTGGGACGCTTGTACGGGGCTTGGTACGCCGGATGGCAAAAGGTTGATCGCAGCTCTTGTGTCGCCGCAGTTGACCAATGCCGTCCAAGCTGGCCGCAGCGGACCTGTCGAAACAGGAGCCAGAGTGCGGAGTACAGATCTGGCATTCCCCGAGACCAACAAAAAAACGGTAATCGACACCGTCCCTCGAATTACGGTCAGCCATGTCCTGCACAATGAGCTGCGGCAAATTCGAGCCAGTCGGCCTGAGCGGCTGGAAGCCAATGAGAATACTTGGGATCCTGCCAACAGCTTGATCGGGCTGGCTTTTTCCGGGGGCGGTATCCGCAGCGCCACGTTTAATCTTGGAATTCTTCAGGGACTTGCGCGGCTCGGCCTGCTAGGGAAATTCGACTATCTCTCTACGGTTTCCGGAGGCGGCTACATCGGAAGCTGGCTGATGGCATGGATGCACCACCAGAATATCGGCATCAAGGAGGTAGAAAGGAAACTGACACCAGGGGCCTACGTGCCCCAGAAAGTAACCGAAGCCCCCGAACTTCGCTTCCTGCGCAATTACAGCAACTATCTGACGCCCCGCACAGGCCTGTTAAGCGCGGACTTCTGGGCGTTCCTAGCCAGCTATCTTCGAAACACTCTCTTGAACCTGGTGATCCTTTTGCTCGCCTTGCTAAGTCTGCTGCTGCTGCCGCGAGCCATCGTGTATCTTCCACTCTTCCTCGACAGGTTCGACGATTGGGGATATGGTTTGGCCTGGCTGACGGCGAAAACACCGACCGAGACCGGTTTTGCGCAGTACTGGGCGCTGGTTGCCGGCTTGGCCTTCGGGCTATTCGGCGTGGTCGGCATGGGCTTGAATCTCTGTTGGGTAAACCCACCAAAGGGCTCAAAGGTCTGCTGGATTGCCAGGCCCTGGGCCATCCAAGCGTTCATCCTGGTTCCACTGTTTCTCTCAGCGACGTTGTTCAGTTATGGCCTGGACCAAATTCTCCGCTACGACGTGCCCGGCGATTACCTCCTCGTCTGGACCATGTTCATAGGGTTGCTCGCGTACGGCTCCTTTTGGACCGTTGCCTGCGTGGCGCGATGGCTGGCACGGCTGCTGGTGTGGCCGAGCTGCGACGGTGGACCGGCGGCCTGGGTGATCCTGCCGACGGCGATTCTTGCCGGGGCACTCGGCGGTCTCCTGTTTTTGCCGTACGCCTTGCGTGTAAATGGACAAACAACTCCCCATGCGGTTATGGGAGTGTGGAAAGTGGCGACCTTCGGGGCCCCGGGACTCGTCCTGTTCATGCTGGTCACCGGGACATTGCATGTCGGCCTGATGGGCCGTCAGCTCATCGATGCGTACCGGGAATGGTGGGCACGGCTGGGAGGGTGGCTGGCCACCTACGCATGCGAGTGGGTACTACTGTTTCTTCTGGTTGCCTATATGCCTGCCTGGCTGAACGCGTTTGTGGTTCAAGAGAGCGCCAAGGATCACTATAGATTCACCGTCGGTAGCGTGCTCCTGTGGGTCGCCTCGACGGCATACGGTGTGTTGTTCGGCCGAAGTTCGGCAACTGGACTACCGATTCCAGATGCTCCCTTGAAGAAAAAGATACCTCGCTGGGCGGCGCGGGCGACTCCCTATATCTTCATCCTGGGGTTGCTGGTCGGGTTGTCTGTGCTCTCGGCGTTGGTGGCGGCCGCGTTCCATGGCCAGCCCTTCACGTTTAGCGCGGCCAGCGATTACGTAGACCTGAAGGTTGCTTTCGCTTGGATAGGCTTCGCTGGAGCGGCGCTACTGCTATCCTGGCGTGTGGACATCAATGCATTCTCGACGCACCTGCTATACCGGAATCGGCTTGTGCGTTGTTACCTCGGCGCGTCGGTCCCCGGTCGACAGGGACAACCATTCACAGGGTTTTCCGCGGAAGACGATTTGCCGCTTTCCTCGTTGCAAATCCCTTTGACCAACTCCGGATCGGAATGCAAAGCGCGTCCTGTCGTGCTCTTGAACGCCAGCGTGAACGTGACCCGAGGGCATGAGCTCGGGCTACAAACGCGAAAAGCTCGATCCTTTGTATTCACTCCAGCTCATTCAGGGTACACGCGGCCATTGCCGGGAAGGGTCGAGCAGGAAAGCCTGTTTTCGGAGACGGCATTAGCGGGCGTCGAGAAGCCCGGCACCGAGAAAGGATTGAGTTTGGGGACGGCCATGGCGATCTCCGGTGCCGCGGCCAGTCCCAACATGGGCTCTTATTCTGAACCGGCTCTTGCGTTCCTTATGACCCTGTTTGACGTACGCCTAGGGTGGTGGCTTGGAAATCCGGGCAAAGACAAGTGGGTGAGAGGCAGCCCGGATCTGGGTTTGTTGTGTCTTTTGCGAGAACTCTTCGGCGCGGCGAGCGATGAGAGTAATTACGTCTACTTGTCTGACGGCGGTCACTTCGAGAACCTGGCGATGTACGAACTCGTGCGCCGCCGGTGCAAGCTGATCGTTGCTTGCGACGCCTCCTGCGATTCGGGTTACACTTTCACCGATCTTCACAATGCCATGGAACGCTGCCGGGTTGATTTTGGCGTGGAGATTACTCGGGTGACCCAGGACCTCGTGCCGCAAAACGGGCACGTCAGCCAGCACTTCGACCTTTGCAGAATCCGTTACACCCCCGGCAAGGACAGCGATGACGGCATGCTTCTGTATTTCAAGCCGGCGCTGAAAGGGGACGACCCGGAGGATTTGCTCCAATACTCCAGAGTCAATCGATCCTTCCCTCATGATTCCACTGCGGACCAGTGGTTCGACGAAGAGCGATTCGAGAACTATCGCAACCTCGGCTACGTCAGTGCACTCGCAGCAGAAAAGGAATTGCGCGATAAGATAGCGGACGTACTAGCGTAAAGGAACAAGCAACCATGCGAGGCGGCTCGACGATTCCTCCTGTGCCATTAAACAGTTGAGGCAGGATCCCTTTAATCCAAAGCCAAGACCGCCTCAATACGATTAGTCATTACAACAGCTGTTGTTGCAATCGGGCGAACGACAATGCCCTTCTATGTGCTCCCGAATGCGCTTGTCTTTCAGGGAATCCTCGCTTCCGCTCTTGCGCTAACAGGAACCTTTGACGATCTGTCTAACCTCTACGTTTTCCCTGGTGTGGATCTTCTACGCGGCGCAAACCGCCGCCTGATCGCCCTGCGGATCAAAGAACCGAACATGTCGCGGGTGGGGCTACCCAGTGCTGCCGCTGATTTTCATTCTTGGCGCCCTCGCCTTAACGGTGAATTCGTCGTCGCGACGGAAAGGGTAATTGCATGTTGTAGTTTATCTCTGTTCCGACGCGGCCGGAGATTAACGAAAATCGTGAGAGCGTGTCTCCGCAGCGCTGATGGAGATCGGTAGCACTCGGAAAGCCTTGATGGATATAGTGTGATCCTGATTCTGCAGGATGCCTTCCACGCGGAGGAATTTCTCACGGTTGATCACCACGCGGTATTTCTCGTAAAGGTCAGGATTCACAATCACGTTCGAAATTCCTGTCTCATCTTCCAGACTCAAGAAGACGAAGCCCTTCGCCGTTCCCGGCCGCTGCCGAGCGATTACGCATCCGGCTACCCGCGTGTATTGCCCGTCCGGCACGCGAGGCAAATCACACGCTCGTTTTACTTGCAGCTTGGATAGCGCCTCCCGGCAATACGTCATCGGATGCGGACCAGTGCTCATGCCCGACCCGTGAAAATCCGCGACAAGACGCTCTTCGTCCGTCATCTGACGCAGTGGCGACAATTCCATTTGCTCCGGAATCGCATCCAGTAGCGGCCCGGCAAGCCGGGCCGCGCGTTCCACTTGCCACAGAGCAGTTCTTCGATGCACTCCCCTTCCAAGGGAGTTCAGGGCACCAATTTCGCTGAGCGTTACCAGTCCGGGACCCGGCGGACCAGATCATCAATCCCCTCGAACGGGCGCTTCTGCCTCTCCGAGACAATCTTGTCCGCCGACGTCTGCCTCAGGCCCCGGACGTAACGGAACCCGAGGCGCAGGCACGGAATATCCTTGTCACCTTTGGTCGTGTGCTCGATCGTGCAGTTCCATTCAGAATTGAGGGCGTTGATAGGTTTCACGCGGAGGCCATGCAATTGTGCATCGTGCACAAGCACTGCCGGGCTATAAAAACCCATCGGCTGATTATTGAGGAGAGCCGCCGTGAATGCGGCCAGATAGTGCTGTTTCAAATACGCGCTGGCATAGGCGATCAGAGCAAAACTCGCCGCGTGCGATTCTGGAAACCCATAGCGCGCGAAGGAAGTGATTTGCGTGATAATCTCTTCCTGTGTTTCGCGACGGAAGCCATTCTTAGTCATGCCGCTTCGCAGCTTCGCCTCAATTTTGTGCATGCGTTCTTCCGAGCGTTTGAAACCCATGGCTCTACGCAGTTCTTCCGCCTCACCCCCTGTGAAGTTCGCCGCAATCATGGCCATTCGCAGCAATTGTTCCTGAAACAGCGGCACACCCAGCGTTCGTTCGAGTACTGGTTCGAGGGAAGGGTGCGCATAAGTTACGGGTTCTTTTCCCTGCCGTCGCCGCATGTAGGGATGCATCATTTTTCCAACAATCGGGCCTGGACGGATGATGGCGACTTGTACGACAAGATCGTAGAACTTGGCCGGAGCATTGCGTGGCAGCGAAGACATTTGAGCTCGGCTTTCAACCTGAAACATTCCCACTGTGTCCGCCTTGCGCAACGTTTCATAGACTGGCGGATCGTCCGGAGGCAGTTGCGCCAAATCGATTGGTTTGCCGTAGTGCTTGGGAATAAGGTCCAGGCAATCTTCGAGCACCGCCATCATGCCGAGTCCCAGCAAATCGATTTTGATGATACGCAGGTCAGCGCAATCGTCCTTATCCCATTGCACGACGACGCGCCCCGGCATCGTTGCTGGTTCGAGAGGAACGACGGAGTCAAGCTGCCCCTGACAGACGACCATGCCACCGGAATGTTGGCCCAGGTGTCTTGGCAAATCCTGAATGCGTTCGCACAGCTGCCAGTACTTTTGGACGCGAGGATGGTTCATGTCGAAGCCAACTTGCTGAAAATGATTTTCGAAGTTATCAGACGGACCGAGCCATTCGCCGCTGTTCACCACGCTCGAAAGCCGGTCAAGAGTGTCCTGATCGAATCCAAGAGCTTTGCCCACCTCTCGCGCAGCCGACCGGTCACGATAAGTAATGACGTTCGCCGTCATCGCCGCCCCGAGCTGGCCGTAGCGCTGATACACGTATTGAATTGCCTTCTCCCTCTGATCTCCGCTCGGCAGGTCCAAGTCGATATCTGGCCATTCCCCGCGTTCTTCCGAGAGAAAACGTTCAAAAAGCAGTTTCATCCCCACGGGATCGACCGCTGTAATGCCGAGTGAATAGCAAACCGCGCTATTTGCAGCCGAACCGCGCCCCTGCACGAGGATTTTCTGTTCGCGGCAAAATCGAATGATGTCCCAGACGATCAGGAAGTACCCGGCAAGATGCAGCTTTTCGATCAGCGCTAATTCCCGCTCTACTTGCCGCTTGGCGCGTTCAAACAGATCATCGTCTCGTTTAGCGCTATACCGGTTTTGAAAACCTTCTTCCGTGCGCTTGCGAAGAAACGAATCCATCGTTTCTCCCTCGGGAACCGGATAGCGCGGAAATTCGTAGCCGAGATCAGCCAGGGTGTATTGGAGTCTTGCGGAGAGTTCGCTCGTGTTCTGAATAGCTTCTGGCAAATCCGAAAATAGCTGCACCATCTCTTCCGTCGAACGAAGATGGCGCTCGTCGTTTCTTTCAAGCAGCCGGCCCGCCGTTTCGAGTTTGCAGTGATTCCGGATGCAGGTGAACACATCCAGAATTTCGCGCTCGGCCGCCGTCGCGTAGCGAACGCCATTCGTGGCAAGAAGCGGCAGGCCCAGCGTTTCGGCAAGACGCACCGCCGCCTGATTGCGGCGCTCTTCAACAACGTCGCAGTGCCGCTGCAATTCGACATAAACATTCTTTCTGCCAAATATGGTCGTCAGCAGTTCAATGTCCTTTCGTGCATCCTCGAAACCCTTGTTTGAAAGCGAGGCCGCAAGCACGCCTTCCTCGCCACCCGTCAAACACACCAGACCTTCGGCGTGTTCCGCGACCTCGTCCAGCGTTGCCGTCCCCGTCCCTTTTTCTTTTTCGCGCAATTTGTAACGCGTCATGAGACGGCAGAGATTCTGATATCCCGTCCGGCTCTTAACGAGCAGAGGCAACCGTACCGGCCTTGCGGGAAAAGAATTCGGAATCCACGACGGCGGCCTTGCCAGGTTTCCAAAACCCTCCACCGAAATCTCCGCGCCGACGTGGGGCTGAATCCCTACGGACTTTGTCGCCATGTGGAATCGTGGAGCACCGTAAACACCGTCGCGGTCAACCAACGCAATCGCTGGCAGGTCCAATTCCTTCGCGCGAGATACCAGGTCCTCCGGGCGCGAAGCACCCCCGAGAAAACTGAATGCAGAAGCGCAATGGAGCTCGACGTACTTCAATCGTAGATTCCTTCCACAAACCAGCGCTTCGCTCGCAGGTCCTTATAAATGCGATACAGGGCGGTCTCCTCCTCGCCACCGCGGGGTTCCGCTTGTACCTTGGGACGTAACGTCCTTGTCTCGACGTCCCACTCCTCGCGTGCCCACGGGGTTTCAGACCACCAGTCGCCTTTTCTTTTCCACGGTCCAGCGAACGCAAGGATTTGCCTGCGAACACCTTCGCAACTGAGAAATGTCGGCTTTCCGTTCTGAAAGTCCACCTTCGCCTGAAGCGCAGGCCGGTAAATGCGCATCGCGGCAGTGGCCTGTTTTTTTCCTGCCGGGCGTTTCTCTTTCATTTCCTGTAAGACAAAACGGTTTTGTTGAAAAGAATCGGGGCCGTGCGTGTCGCGCAGAACCGGCGTTCCTACTTGACCGTCCCCAACCGTGCTTTGGATTCGCGCGAGCGTGATTTCAAGGCGCTCCGGGTCCGGAGAAAGCGGTAGAAATAAACCCAATTGCTGCGATCGTGCCCTCGCTGGACTCGCCAACATCCAGACCGCCATGACGGGCGCGGATGGAGGGTGAGCTTCAAGATCGAGCTGCAAAAGCTTCAGAAGGAGTTTGGTGTCTCGCGCCGGCACCGGAAGCCGAATAGTGCGGATATGAAGGAGCGGCTCTTTGTTGCGGGAATCCATTCGTTCCAGCGTGAGTGTGACTTTCATCTCCCCGATAGCAAGAACGTGCAACCGCAGCCGCCTGCACAATTGATCTAGAAGCCGGTTCAGAACGAATAGCAACGGCTCCAGCAAATCAACCGGAGACTCCAAGTCCATGCGCTCTTCGAAATTCGACGGAAAATCTTTGGCGATCAGTGGATGCGAATCCGTCCCTTGCGCCAGCCGCCACGAACGCAGTCCTTGCTGTCCTAGCCGCTCGACAATGGCAATTTCTGGAAGAGCCGCAAACTCCGCGCAGGTGTGGATGCCCCAGCGCTTCAGCGTCTCGACGAACTCGGAAGGAATACGGAGAGCTCCGAGTGAAAGCCTTCCGATCCAAAGACTCTCATCGCCGTCAGGAATCACCGTAACCCCAGCGAAACCTTGCGCGGCACTGACCGCAGCTAAAGAACTTCCTGCGACGGCTACGTTTGCCTCAAATCCGACTTCCGAGGCAACACGTCTCAAGTCATGCGCTATTTTTTCCGGAGAACCGAAAAGCTTTTCGCACCCTGCCAGGTCGAGCACGGCGGTATCAGAAAAATCCTGCTCCTCAGGTCTTGGTCCATCGTCAACCCGGGGCGAAATCGTCCACGCACAGTCCAGAAGGGCGGCATACGCCGTCGACTCCTGCGAAACGGAGCGCCATCGCCATGCGATGCCCTGAAATGCCTCCGTCTGCGCTTTCGTCATCCCCGTTTTCACGCCCAGCTCCCTGGCCTCCCGGTTGACGGCGAATACCTTCGTCAGCGGAGGAGCGCCCGCAAGAATCGCAACCGGCTTGCCCCGAAGTTCCGGCTCAAGGCGAACGACTGCCTGGGCTGGAAAATCTGGAACGAATAGACATGCGAAAGCCAACGTGCATCCCCTGAGTGTGGCGGAGGAAAGGGAAACAAACGGAGCTATTTGCTGCTTATGGTGTATGCGTCTGCCAGCGAGCGAAATCGGCGGGTTGCGACAGCACTCGCGAACGAGTCACTTCTCCCTGAACTTCAAATCCTTCGAACGTCGAAGCCCCTGTTTGAACAGTCTGTGCGGCGCGGCTCCATTTGTCTGCTCTTCGCTGGCACCGGAGAACGAGCGAAGCGCAGCTTTTCGCACAGGACTCTTCGCCCAACAGAAGAAGGATCGTCGGCGTGTTCTCGACCGCCCGGCGAAAACGAAACCACATGCTCAAATTGATTCGCCGCGCATCCACCCACGATATTCCTCCGAGATCGAAAACCACGACGCCCCATCCGCCGCTGTGCAAGAGCAGGTCAGTGGTCCTCAGAGCTTGTTCGAGCCGCTTCCACGGCTTTGTACGTTTAGTTTTCTGTCGCGCTGCCTGTGTTGGATAGGTTTCGCGAAGTGGTGGTAAAGGCCGTGGAGGTCGAATGCCTCGCCGGGGAAGTTCTCTGTCTCTCTCGACCTGTTCTCCCGCGCAGCGAGCGACGACATGGACTCGGGTCGATTCTGAGAATGCCGCTTGCTTCCCGACCAGACCAGGAATGGCTTTATCGACTCCGCGCATCAGTTCGCGCGGATGCCGCCAACCATGTACTTGCACTGGCTTTTTGCCCGCGGAATCGGGGCTGCGAGTTTTTCTGATTTCCTTATCCGCAGGAGCAAAGTACGAGGAGCTCTTGAGATCCGGTTCTCGGCCCCCCATCTCTCCACATCGAATCCATAGCAGTCGAGGTAATTCCACTCCCGCAGCCGCGAGAGAAATCGGGTCAAGACAATCCGAAACGTCAACGAACGCGCAAGCCTCCTGCCGTTCCGTGGCTTGCGCAAGTAAAGAGAAAGCCAGACTCGTCCGCCCCGACGAGGCAGGGCCGCACAACTCCACGAGAGACCCGCGCGGAAACCCTCCACCGAGCACCGCGTCGAGTTCCGCAATTCCGCTTGGCTGGAGTTCAACCTCGACGCGGCGCTGAAATCCGTCGAGCCCTCGTGCTATGAGGCCTGTTTCGATTCTTCCTTGTTTCAGAGGGATTGCGACCATAGCCCGCTCTACTATTCGCTTTTTATTCGCCTACACCAATTCTGATCATATCGAAGGGCGTTGTCAAGCGGTCTGCTACCGGGCGGGGTCCAGGTCCAAGCGACAACGCCAACTTCCTGTTGGCCGACTAGCTGCCAACCGATGCCAGGGGAAACAGCTACATGGTCGTTTGGCGATGTATTATGCTCAGGAGGGGCTACAAGCTCGGTCGTGAAGGCGCAGGAACATCTCTCCCAAGCTGGGCCTCGATCTGGGACCTTCGAGCAATTCGCTAAAGACGTCCGTTATGCTCTGAGACAGTTCGCAAACACCCCTGGTTTTACGGCTACCGCCTAGGCATAGGCGTCACCACGGCGATTTTCAGCCTGGTTCATGCGGTCCTGCTGAAGTCGCTGCCGGTAGCCAGGCCCAGCGCGCTCTATCGCATCGGCGATGTCGAAAATTGCTACGTGAATGGCGGCTTGCAGGATGATTGGTCCCTTTCTCCTACGATCAATACAAGGATTTTCGCGACCACACTCCGGGGTTCATCGAGCTTGCCGCCGCACAGGCAGGTGAAGAGTTGGCCGGGGTTCGACGCATCGGCAGAGTCACAACGCATAGAGTACGTGTCGGGAAACTACTTCACGATGTTCGGCATTGGTGCCTACATGGGGCGCGTTCTAACGCCGTCGGATGGCCATCCAGGAGCAAATCCGGTTGCTGTAATGAATTATCGAAGCCTTGCTCGGCGGCCTTTTTGCACCAAGCAATTGCGGTCGGAACGCCGCGTCCGTATACGATTCAAAGTGGTTGCACACGAAAGACCTGCTGGAATTCGGTGGGTCTCAGGGCGGACAGAGGTTCCTCCGATATCTACGCGTCGTTTGTAGCGGCTATAGGGCATTCCCACGACGTGGGCGTCCGCGGTCGCATACTCCGTTGAACTTTCGCTTTCTCCGCAGCCAACCACTAAGACAGTCTCTGGTCCGGCCAAATGCTGGCCGGTCGACTAGACCGACGAGCTGTGCTGGGGAAGCAGCGAGCGCCATTGAGAATGGCCAGCTACAGCGCCGAAAACCATCCCGGTCAAGCCCCATGACCAGAATCCGAGCGCCGCATACACCCACAAAAAAGTCATGCCGAGGATCATGACACCAATTGCGGTCAATATACCAATGATCGAACCCAGCGCTATCAAGACAACCCTGTTGCGCACTTTCACGAGAGAGATGACCCGGCACGATGCGAGCACTTGAAGAGTCCCGAGCCCCGCCAAAACTAGCGCTAAGACCGCGTAGCCATAGAGGTGCATCTGGGCGGGTCTGCCGAAATCCGCTAGAAGAACCGAGAGCGAGACGCCGAGCGAATTGATAGTCAGCCACCACAAAAGCACGCGAAGCATTGTGCCGCTGGGGAGAAGGGCGTGGCGAAGAGTGCTAGCGAGAAAGTAGGGACGAGGTGCGATCCAGACACGGCGAAATCGAAAAAAAAGAAGCGCAGATATTGCACTATAAGAGAAAGACAAAAAGGTCAGCCACTGAGCCAAGGAGACCCACAGACGCGAGAGTTCGAAGGGATCCCATGCAACCCGGAAAGCCTCGGAGCTGAAGCCATGGGCCGCCCGGCAGGAAAGGAGCATGCGCATCAAAATGCAAAGAGCCGCACTTGAGCCCGAGGCCACCCCGAGAAAAGAAAGCCCAGCGAGATCCTTCTTCCAGAGTCCGATGCCGGCGGCAAGCCATCCGAGATAAGATATTCCGAGAAAGACTAAAGAAGCGGTAAACCCGGTGACCAGTGAAGTAGAGTGGCCAAGAAAGATCAATATTAAGATTCCTGCGATAGCGTTCACGACTGAAAATATTGCAAGCGCAACCCAAGGCGGTGCAACGGGCGCGTCCGCGGCTGCGTTCTGTGTGCGCCCGGATTGTGTTACGTCAAATTGCTGCCTTCTTGAGGGATCTATCGGCATAGTAAAGACCGCAATCGTCTACGACTGCAAGTATCTTTCATTTGCGGGAGTCGGTAGTCGGTAGTTTTCGAGGATTTCCGTTTCGACAACGCGGAGGCGATTAGAGCATTTGAGGGAATGGCGGCTATCGGCTATACGGAGAATGCGCGCCTTCTGTTTGTGGTGCATCTGATGCGCGCGGAGGAAACCATCCGAATCATTTCTGCACGGCCCGCTACAGCGGAAGAGAGGAAATTCTATGAGCGTGAATAAACGTTTAAAAAAGCGACTGCTATTAAGGACCGTCCGATGACTTCGATAAGCATTCGGATGCCAGAAGACGTTCTTGACGATCTCAAGGAGATTGCGCGCCGGGACTTGGGTTCAGCGGTTATCAGGCCCTCATCGGTTTCTACATCGGCCAGTCTCTCCGGAAAGATCTCGCTCGGAAGAAAAGCGGTCCGGTTGCAATTATGGCGGAGAGTCTTCGCCGTCACGGCGTTTCCGAAGAGGCCGTCGCCGAGGCCATGACCAAGAACCCGTGACCCTTTTTCAGGGCTCACTCCGCGTACTTGTCGGCTCTCGTTTTTCTGCCTGGGTAGCTTTAATTCAATATGCCCTCGCCATACTTCGTTGATGGCAAGTGGTGCGGATTAAGTCTTTTCCCGAAGAGACACGGAACTATCACCGGTGATCGCTCAGCTGAAATCCCACTTTTGCGCAGGAACCCATCAGAGATGCTCAATGGCGCGCATTCTGCAACAGAAACCACCTTGATTCTTCGCCTGAGAACTTCGCAGAGCTCATGACCGCGGTGGCTACGTTCCTTAAACCGGTCGTTACGGCGATTCCATGTTGTTTCAAGAACTCCTGCCGTAATGGCGCATCGGTGGCTCGTGCCGTGATTTTCGTAAGCATTGGAAATCTCGTGTGCTCTAGCTGGGGGCGGACTTTGTCCGCCCCCGCGTAACGCGAAGGGTCCTATCCGCCTCACGCCGCTACGGCGACAGGCCTTTGGATCGTTGAATTGAGGACTTCGTACGTTTGTACCCGAGGCGTACCCTCAATCACGGACGCAAGCATCTTCGTCACTTCTGGATAACCTTCGCGGTTGTAGGCTTCTGCATGTTCGGCGGTCTCCCACAAGCTAAAGGCATGAACTTCCTTGCCGCTTGGGTATAGGAAGGTGATTTCGTCGAGGAACCCCGCTTGCTTGCGCAGCAGGGGAATCACTTCACCCTCAATTTTCTTCTTGAATTCCGCCGCGCCGTTGGCCTTCAAGTGTATCGATACTTTGCGTGCAAACATGTCAACCTCCTTGGTTGGCTGGCCAAAGGGGGGGATTCAGATAACCTCTCATGGTTTAGATGACCTGAAGACTCCCCAGTTCCTTAACCACCATAGGTTAATTAACTTGACGTGTCAAGTACAATCTGAGAGCATTCTCTAAGTTTAATCAAACACAGTTAATCGAGCGGGAAACCCGATGGACATCAGCTTAGTGATCAAACAGCGGCTGGAAGAATTGGGGCTTGAACAACGAGATCTGGCCGCCGCCGCCGAAGTTACGGAATCCTACATTTCCCAACTGCTGGCTCGGAAGAAACCGCCTCCAGAGCCTAGCCGAACAGATATTTACGACAAGATGGGGAAACTCTTGAAACTGCCCGCCGGAAAGCTTTCGAAGCTGGCGGACCATCAGCGCAAGGCGGTATTGAAGCGAACTCTAGAAGACCCACCCACGCCTTTGTTTAAAGAAGTTCGAGAGTTGATTCTCCGCAAGAGTGCACCCGACAAAGAAAAACAAATACGGATGATTTTTGAGGAGCAGCCCTTCGGCGAACTGGAGCGCCTCGTCACACAAAAGCTGTTGGACGTCGTCAAAAGAGTCGCCAGAGATGAATTGGAGAGTGAAACCTGGCTCCACTCGCTCGGGCGACTTAGCGGCAAAAGCTACGAAGCCATGCGCGTCAGCATCCTCGAGTTCCTGGACACGGACGTCTTCAACGTGTCCGCGGAGAACTGCGTTTCCTTCCTGAATCCGCTGGTCGAATCCTGGGATATCGATCTCGCGACTTTCGGCATGGAAATCGTTTTGAATCGGAGGCTTATTCCGGGTGAGGCGAAGAAAGTTGAGTTTGTCGAAAGGGAACCTGCTCCAACTGAGGAAGAGCCAGGGCTCAAAGAATTCCTTCGGCACCAGTCCGTGAGCGGTGATGCGACCGAGAAAGAAATCGAATTTCTAAAGAAGCTGAGGTTCAACGAAAGGCACCCAACGCCGCTTTACTATTACCGAGAATTGCAAAACCTCAGGGACCCACTCCATTTTCGCGCGCTCATCGCACAGACCATGCGAAAAAAAGCACTGGGCCAGTCCCAGCCCGAAGGGTCGGTCGCCCCGATGCATAAATACCTCGAGGCTGATGGCATTGAGAAGCAACTGCAACTCAACTGCAGGAAAAGAGCCATCCAGCGCTGGGCAGGCCGCCGAGGCAAGCCGGCCAAAAAGCAAAAAGGAAGCCGTTGAAGGTTTCGTCAGCTGGAACGAGGAGGCTTGTTATGACAGCCTGCTTAGGCACCGCTGCAAAATAAGAGGGTCCAATCTGAGAGTTTTGCCGCGGCTGCTGACTCTCAATATCGGACTCTGCGCAACTCCCCTCGGTTCGCCCCATCTTGTTCACGACAAAAGCCCGGCGGATGTGCCGGAGATGAGCTTCGCTCCAAGGCCATCCGCAGAAGAGTATTGCCAACCCCAGCCCCCGTTGCGATTTTTGGTAATCACAACCCCACGAAACCACGCCGAGACGTGCTGTCACGGAATAATTCATGCTCCGTTTCTCGCCTAGGGTTGCGTAAACACAAGCCACGTTGAACCCACAAATATTCACAAATATACCGCTCTTGTGCCTTTGCCTCGATGGAGCTTAACATGGCCCGAGCCTTGTCATGCTTTCCCGCCAAGGCATACGCAGAGGCGACCTGCGCCAAGATAATCGGGTTTTGAATCGACTTGACGGCGCGGTCCGCGGCGGCAACTGCTTCCTCGCTCCGCCCCAGCTCCGCCAAAGAAATTGCAAGCACACGATCGTCGCGACTCGTCTTGGCGGCTTCAATGGCTTTCTCGTATCGTCGAGCGTTGAGCAGCAACCACGGTAACCCCATGTGAGATTGCGGGAAGAGGGGATCGATCTTTTGGACGCGATCTAATTCCTGGATGGCCTCATCGAATCGCCGGAGAATAAGCGAAAAGTGAGCATAGCCCGCATGCGCCTGTGGCAAGTTAGCGCAATCACGTCTGGAAGCGGCTCTCCGCGATCTCGAAGGCGGCGCGGCTGCGTTAGTTTTCTCGTCGGGAATGGCTGCTGCCGCGGCTCTCTTACAGACCCTCGCTCCGAGCTCGCACGTCGTCTTTTCCGACGACCTCTATATATCGATGTCCGCAACCTGGTCCGCGACTTCTTGCCCGTTTGGCGCGTCGAGAGCACCAAGCAAGACCTTCAGGATTTACAGGTGCTGAAGGCGGCGATTCGCGCCAACACAAAGCTCGTGTGGATCGAAACGCCATCCAATCCGCTCATGAAGGTCTTAGACATCAGCGCTATCGCCGATATTGCGCATCAAGCGGGTGGGCAACTCGTCGTGGACAATACCTTTGCCAGCCCTATCCTCCAGCGGCCCTTGGTGCTTGGCGCAGATGTGGTTCTGCATTCCACGACCAAATATTGCGGAGGCCACAGCGACGTCCAGGGTGCATGCCTCGTGGTAAAGAATCGCGAACTTCTGGACAAACTCTTTCACGTGCGCGACATCCTGGGGGCTGTGGCTTCGCCCTTCAACTCCTGGCTCATCCTGCGCGGGTTGCGCTCCTTGCCATGCCGCATGGAGAGACACTCCGCAAATGCAGCAGCCCGTTGCTGCGGCGCTTTCGGCTTCTCCCGGTGTCGAGACGGTTTATTACCCCGGTCTGCCATCTCACCCCGGACACGAGGTTGCCCGCCGACAAATGAAGCACTTTGGCGGCATGCTGTCCTTTTTGGTTCGCGGTGGCCGCGAAGAAGCTCTGCGTGTCGCTTCGCGCGTAAAGCTCTTCGTTAACGCCACGAGCCTTGGTGGCGTGGAAAGCTTAATCGAGCATCGCGCTTCGAGTGAAGGTAAGGCTTCGAACGCCCCGCAGAATCTCCTTCGTTTGTCTGTAGGGCTGGAGCATCCCGACGATCTCGTCGAAGACCTTATTCAGGCGCTTGGCTGAAGGTGAATTCCTCAGCGAAAAATGATGCATATGAAAGGTCTATCGGTCGGGGGCACCCCGAAGGAACTGTCCGGGAGTTCGCCTGGACTCAGAAGCCCCTGTATTCCCGCTGCCGAATGTGGTCTGATGAAAGGCCATGGGAATTTATGCAAAATATGTTCTGCCTCGCTTCATCGACCTTGCGATGAGGAACAAGGACACGGCGCGACTGCGCGCGGGCTGGGTCCCGCATGCTCGCGGGGATGTGCTCGAAGTAGGCATCGGCTCCGGCCTAAACTTGCCTTTCTATTCCGCAGAGGTTCACCGCGTTTACGGAGTGGATCCTTCCCCTGAATTGCAGAAAATGGCCAGAAAGAGGATGGCTAAGCAGGCCATCAACGTGGAATTCCTTTTGCAATCTGCGGAAGATGATTTGCCGCTCTCCGACAAGAGCATTGACACCGTCGTTATGACGTGGACACTTTGCTCGATTCGAGACCCGGTGAAAGCCCTGCGTCAGATCAAGCGAGTTCTGAAGCCCAATGGACGTCTGATCTTTATCGAGCATGGCCGCGCTCCCGATTCCAGAGTTGCAGCATGGCAGGACCGCCTTAATCCTGTCTGGAAGCATATCGGGGGTGGTTGTAATCTGAACCGCAAAACTGATGAGCTGCTTGTGAGCGCGGGTTTTAGGATTGACGAGTTGAGGACCGCTTATCTTCCCGGGCCGCGGCCAATGACCTACACATACCAGGGATTCGCACACGTGTAAGTGCGGAGGCGCGTGTTAACGGCAATCATGCCATTCCACTGTGAACATATTTGCCCGCAATTCGTAAGCGCGCTGGCCGATCCAAACGAAGCCACCCTTAAATCTCTCCTACGCATCGTCTAACCGCGTCCCCGGAGTTTGTAACGGCCGTCTGGCGATTCTGATCCAGCTGATGTTCTCGCACGAGGAATGAATGGCTGTCTCTGGAACCAAAGAAAGAATCGATGGCGCTCTGCAAGGCTGGTCGGAGATCACATCACAATCGCATCGCTTTGGAGGCATAGAATCCTGCCTAGGGAGGCGAGAAATCGGCCACGTGCACGGCGATAGCTTGGTCGACCTCCCCTTCCGGAAGAAAGTCCGTAATGAGATGGTTACAGCTGGTCGCGCTGCCCCCCACATCCTTCCCGACAGTGGCTGGGTTAGCGTTTATTTGAGGCAAGCGTCTGACGTGGACAGCGCCATCGAACTCCTGCGCTTTTCCCTTGAGATTGCCAAGGATGAGGACTGCGAAACAGGGTAAGACTGCAAAACGAGCCTTGGTCCAATTATTGGTCCCGGGGACAGGCACTGGGCAAATCCCATCCGGTCGAGGTTCAGGCAGCACGCTTGCTCTCCTCAAAACATAAACCTTAGAGTCGATTCCATATAAGAGCGTGATGCCCCAGCTTCAAGTTCATCATCCTGAGTCAAGCTGAAGCAGGCTTCGTAGTTTGGGGGCATCGAAACCTACCACGATCTCTCCATCGATCACTATCACCGGCGTTGTCATGTAGCCGAGGTTTTCTAACTCATTGAGTGCCGCTTCATCTGCAGCAATGTTTCGATCCACGAATTCTATCTTGTTCTGTGAAAGAAACTCCTTCACCTTCCCGCAAAACATTCAACCTGGTTGACTGTAAACTACAATCTTTTTGCTCATCGAATACCTCCCCGACGTAGTTGCTTGCGCCAGCCACTTCAAAGAGTGGACCACCGCGGCAAATGCCGCAATTGCTTGCCCGCGATGACAACGATAGGTGAGCAAGTGTGGCCATCGGAGTCATAATTTTTTTCCAGCGTTTGTACCAGCTACGGCAGCACGATGATTTGCCCCGCCATTCCCAACTCGTCGTGCAGCACGCATTTGTACTGGTAAGCGCCGGGCTGGGTGAAGGTCACGCGAAAGCGGGTCACGCCCACCGGGGCCTGTGGCAGACCAATTCGATCTTGCGGCGCCTCGGTAATGAATCCGGAGTGTACGGCCTCAGAGGGCGAGCTGATGATGGCATGGCGCGCGCCATCCGCGTCCACGGTGACGTTGCCAGAAGGCGGAATCTGGCTAAGCAGGTCGGGCTCCGGGCCAAAGGTAATGGTGTGGCTGGTCACTGCCTCTGCGCTCGTCCACTCAACGGTTTCGCCAACATGGATCACTTTCGTCGCATCCATGAAGCGCATGACCGAGGCGGTTTGAGTTCCGCCGCCGTTGCCCAAAATGTGCCCCACTCCGGCGGTTACCTCGTGCGATCCGGAATGGTTGTGGGCGGAGGCCATCGCATCGGAGAGCAGATCGGCACTTTCCCTATCTGCCTGTCGGTCGTAAAAGGCCTGGTCATGGGGCAATGGCGTGGATAACTCCAGCACATGGATGGTCGCTGTCATATTGGGGTGAGCGAGACAAACCAGCTTGAAATTGCCGGTGACAGGAAAAATCACTGTGTAGGTTGGCGGGCTCGATATCGCGGGGAGGTTCTGCAATATTCCGCTGTTGACACACGCGGTGTTGTCAAAGATGGAAAAATCGAGCGTGGCGCCGGGACATCCGGCAAAGCGGGACGGCCGCAGCTGCCCTGGCTTCAGAAAAGTGACGGTGTGGATCTCGCCGCTTGGAAACGTCCAGGTAATGCTGTCACCCGCGTGGACCCAAATCTCATTAGGCAAGAAGGCCAGCGCCTGATGAGCCATGTCGCCATTCTGCGCGCCCACCTGTAATTGCCAAGTGTCCGCCATGGCCCGGCCTGGAAGGATCAGTGCAATCAGCAAAGCCCGCCGACAAAAGGTTGAGCGAAATCCGTGAGCGATCAAGTTCGTCATAGGCCCTCCTAGAGCACAATGCGATCCCGAGAATCCGGCAATCCCTAGGGAGGGTCAATGCGATGGAAGTGAAACCTGGGTGACACAGGAAGTCATTGGCGGGCCACGATTTCTGATCGGCGGCGATATCCCCGCCAGTAGCTTTTAAGCCGGGATATACTTGGCATCCACAGGAGTCGGCGGAGGCAGCGCGGTGAGCGATAGTGTCGTTCGTTTTGGGGGATACGAATTCAACCCTTACGCCGGGGAATTGCGTCGGGATGGATTGCGCATCCGCTTGGAGGGCCAGCCGGTCGCCATTCTGAAGATGCTGCTGGATCGCGCAGGGGAACTCGTCACCCGCGAGGAGCTACAGAAAGAGCTCTGGCCCGCGGATACATTCGTCGATTTCGAACACAGTCTTAACGCGGCAGTCAAACGGCTACGGGCGGCATTGAACGACTCCGCCGATCACCCCCTCTACATTGAGACCCTGGCGCGCCGGGGGTACCGGTTCATTGCGCCGGTGGACACCGCCGACAACGGCAGTGACAGTCCCACCCCGGTTGCGATTCCATCGGCTGAGCAAGTAGCAAGGAATGTATATGGTCGGAGGTTCTGGCCTCAAGCAGTCGTCGCACTCTTCTTCGTCGTCGTCGTTGCCGTTGCCCTCTGGTACTGGCGCGAATCGCGGCACGGCTTGGCACCTTCCGGCCCCGTGATTCATTCCCTGGCTGTGCTTCCGTTGCAGAACTTGAGCGGCGATCCGTCGCAGGAATATTTCGCCGACGGCATGACCGAGGAGCTTATCGGACTGCTTTCTCAGATTCATGGGCTGCGCGTCATATCTCGCACTTCGGCTATGCACTTCAAGAATACACTGCTCTCGGTGCCAGAAATTGCCAAGATGCTAGGTGTGGATGCGATCGTCGAAGGGTCGATAGTACGAGAGGGTCGTCAGGTCCGTGTCCACGCCCAATTGATTCGTGCCGCGACTGACGAGCACATTTGGGCAGAACGATACCAACGAGAATACGGAGGCCTACTCGAAGTGGAGGAGGAGGTATCTCGGAGTATCGCCAAGCAGATCGAAGTCAACCTCACGCCGGAGGATCGGGCCCGTCTCACCCCGACGCGCCCCGTCGATCCCGAAGCTCACGAAAATTACCTGAAGGGTCGTTACTATTTCAACCAAAGAACAGAGGGTGCGCTCAACAAGAGCATCGCCTCTTTCCAACAGGCTATCGCGAGGGACTCAGGTTACGCTCTTGCGTATAGCGGCCTGGCAGACGCCTACGCGATGCTTGGATTTCGCGGTGGGTTCCCATCGAAAGATGCCCTGTCGCGTGCGAAGACAGCAGCGCTGAAAGCGATCGAACTGGACCACACCTTGGCGGAACCGCACGCATCTCTCGCGTTCATCGCCGAGACCCATGAGTGGGATTGGGCCACAGCTGAACGAGAATACAAGCAGGCGTTAGAATTGAAACCAGGCGACGCCCGAGCCCACAACTGGTATGCCGGTTATCTGACGTACGTAGGGCGATTTGACGACGGAATCTCTGAGGCCAAGCGTGCTCGGGACCTCGACCCCTTATCTTTGCCCATCAACAATGCGCTGGCGGGCAGATTGCTAGCAGGCAGTCGTTACAATGAGGCGCTGCAGCAAGTGCAGGAAACCTTGGAACTGGATGCCCACTTTGCACCGGCTCACCAAACCCTGGGCTGGATCTACCTGCATAGCGGAAAGCAGGAGAAGGCCATTCGAGAATTTCAAAACGCACTACAACTCTCCGGAACTGAGGACACCGATCTCCAGTTGGACCTGGGTTTCGCCTATGCCGTGACGGGCAAGCAAGATGAGGCTAGAAGAATACTCGCCAAACTCGAGGAGCTGCACGAGCAAGGGGTTGTTCCCTCCGGCTCAGTCGCGATTCTGCATGGAGCGTTGGGTGAGTCGAATGAGGCTTTCGCCTGGCTGGAAAAGGCCTACGAGGAGCGCGACCCTCAACTTACATACATCAAAGCAGGACGCAGATTCGAGCCCCTGCGTAAAGATCCGCGATTCAAACGAGTAGTACACCGTGTTGGCTTACCTGATTAAAGCACTTACCATCGATTCTGGTCGGTTCCTCCTTCCTGTGAGTTCCTGCCTTTGTGGAGCCGCCGCTGTCGCCACCTGCGTCCCTATCTTAGTTTCCCAATCGTCGAATCGCCCTGCTTCCATCGCACTCCTTGTGGAGCAGTTTGCTCCGGTGCCAGTTGGCGTCCTCAATTTCCACGGGTGCTGCGATCTTGGAATCAACCAGGAGATCACGTTTGCCGAATTGTACAGTGGTTTTGCGATTCTGACTCTGGTGATCGCTTGCGTCGGTCTCTACGGCACCGCTTCGTCCAACGCCGCCCGGCCGAGATCGGCATCCGGATGGCGCTGGGGGCACAACGAGGCGGTGTCGTTCGGATGGTCTTAAGTGAAGTCTTGGGGCTGGCGGACCAGGTGGCGATTGCCATTGCCACGCGCTAGTGTCCTGTAACAGTGGTTCGTGACATAAGTTGGGCGGCCTGGGCAGCTGCCGTGCGCTGGGCGAAGCGGGCGATGCTGGCCAAGATTTCGTCGGCGCTTTTGGTCCACACAAATGGCTTTGGGTCGGCATTGTGCACGTCAAGAAACTCATAAATGGCACGCTCCAACTCGCTGACGCTGCGATGGGCACCTCGCCGAATTTGTTTCATCGTGAGTTCCGCGAACCAACGTTCCACCAGGTTTAACCAAGAACCATAAGTGGGCGTGTAGTGCACGTGAAAGCTTGGGCGTTTGGCGAACCACGCGCGGATGCGCGGTGTTTTGTGCGTGCTGTAGTTGTCCATGATGAAATGGACCTCCTGATCGGGTGGCACGCTGGCATCGACGCGGTCCAGGAATTTGCGGAACTCGAGCGAGCGATGACGGTGATACGTTTGGCCAATCACTTTGCCGCTCTTGACGTCGAGCGCGGCAAACAGCGAAGTGGTGCCATGACGCTCGTAATCGTGCGTGTGCCGTTCGGCTTGCCCCGGCCTCATCGGTAGCAATGGTGCCGTGCGATCCAGCGCCTGAATCTGCGACTTTTCATCCACGCACAGCACCACCGCGTGCTCCGGCGGGTTCAGGTACAGGCCCACGATATCGCGCACTTTCGGCACCAGCAGCGGATCTGGAGAAGCTTGAAGCTCTCGCTGCGATGCGGCTGCAAGCCAAAAGCTTGCCAGATGCGGCTGATGGTCATGTGACTGTACCCGGTGGCCTTGGCCAGCTCGCGAGTGCTCCAATGCGTGGCCCCGCGCGGGGTGCTTTCCAGCGTGCGCACCACCACCTGCTCGACTTGTTCATCGGTAATCGTGCGGGGCGCACCCGGCCGCGGCTCATCGTACAAGCCCTCCAGTCGGTCCTGCAAAAAGCGGTTGCGCCACTTGCCGACTGTCCTCGGCGTGACGCGCAGCTTACGCGCCACCGTGTGGTTGTCGTGTCCCTCGGCGCAAACCAATACGATGCGCGCGCGGCGCGCCAGCGCCGGTGCCGAGCGAGATCGGTGAGCGAGCGATGTCAATTCGCGTTTCTCGTCCTCATTCAATTTCAGAGTGGCCTTGGGTCGTCCTGTGCGCATGCTCCCTCCTTATAGAGCAATACGCACGGATCGCGCTATTTATATCACTTACTTCTGTTACAGGAGACTAGCCGGCATCGTCGAGCGCCGCGTGGAGCAGATGACGAATCCGCTCACCAGCTTGTTGCCCGCATTCCTGACGCCCGAACCAGGACTGAATTCCGGATTTATGATCGCGCAGGTGACCGCGGCGGCCCTGACCAGCGAGAGCAAGGTCCTGGCTACCCCGCATTCGGTTGACTCCATTCCCACTTCCGGGAACCAGGAAGATTACGTTTCCATGGGGATGAGCGGGGCGCGGCGCCTCGACCGCATGCTTAAGAATCTGCGCAACACGATTGCGATTGAGCTCCTTTGCGCGTGCCAGGGGGTCGATCTGCTCGCGCCCCTAAAGACTGGCAAGCTGGCTAGCCAAGCCTACGAATGTCCCCGTTGATCAGTCAACGCAGCCTGCTCATCTAGCATCGTAATTAGTAGTGTGATCCCAGCCCGGAGGCACGAACGGCCCGCAAGGTCACACGGCCTCAAAGTTCAGCTCGGAATCTGCCCCGGCACAAGACGGGTTCATGGATAGCGGGGGGCGGGGCTAATGAAAGATTTTGGAAGAAGCCTGACCGCGCAAGTTCTTTCGCTGCTCTTGCTTTTTGGATTGTGCGTGTCCAGGTCTGAACCTATTCCACAGCAACAACCCCAACGGCCGGCGCCTGCGGTACGCAGAAAAATGTCTCCCGCGGACAACTGCCGCACGTTGCACTGCTACTTGAACAAGTCCTACGTCGATCTGTTTGAACTCTCACCGCACCTGGAGTTCAGCCCCTCGGAAATCGCCGCTGAGAAGCGCGCTTTGCAAGAAGGTCGCGCCTCCTGCATCGGGGAATTCAAAGCGCGCGCTAAGCAATACAACGACAAAATGCAGCAGGAGCAAAAGCAGTTGAAGCTAGTGAGCGCGAAGGTGGGCAATGCGCAGCGGCACAATTTGCATTGCGATATCCAAAATTACCGGGCGCAAAAAACCGAGGCGGCACTGCTGGCCGGTCACGGCATCCCCACCGCTTACGACAACATGGAAGCCAAACTCCAGCTCATCCAAGAATGGCCCGCGGAGCGCCGTAAGATTCTTGCCGAAATCCAAGACGGCTCGTACAACAACCGGCGCTGGGGCGACACCAAGGACATCGGCTTTCGCGAGATCGCTCCTGGCCAGGAAAAAGACATCAAGGCGGGACAAGACGCAATCAAAGAAATGAAAATGCGCGGGCTGATGCCCCATGAGCTGGACAACAAGGACATCGACAATTATGTAGATAACGTCGCGCAGCGAGTGGCGCAACATTCCGATCTGCACGTGCCGCTGCATGTGACGGTGCTCGACACGAAAGAGATCAACGCGTTCGCGCTGCCGGGAGGGTATTTGTTTGTTGAGCGCGGCTTGCTCGATGCAGCCGACGACGAATCGGAACTCGCGGGCGTGCTGGGCCATGAAATCGGGCATGTCGTGGCGAGGCACTCGCACAAGCTGATGAGGCGCGCAACCTTTGCGGACATCTTTATGCAAAGCGCGGAACTTGCGGCGATCATTGCCACGGGAGGGGTGGCGAGTATTGGCATGGCCTATGCGCTCGAGTACGGCTTCAACGGGCTGGGCCTGCTGCTCGACTTGAAATTACTCGGTGTCAGCCGGGAATACGAGCTGGAAGCCGATCAACTGGGCATTCAGTATGCGTGGAACAGCGGCTACGATCCCACAGGTTTCATACGGTTTTCGGATAAGATGGCGACCAAAGTGGGCTACGCCCGCGGCATGAGCTGGTTCCGCACGCACCCGCCTTTTTACGAGCGCATGGTGGATGGGGAGCGTGAAATCATGTTCCTTCCGAAGAAAAGCGACTACCTCATGCAGACATCGGAATTCGAACAGATGAAAAAGACGCTTGCACCGATCAGCGCAAAATCCGATAAAGAGCAGAAGGATAAACCAAGCCTGCTGATGCCGGAAAAAGGCTGTCCCGCACCGCAGATTGCATCTTATAAACCTGGCGAGCCTATTGATAAGGTTTGCGCTAGCAAAGCTTGGTAGCATTTAAACGGAAAAGCATGGCCGAAAGCTGAGAACGGGCCCACCTCCAGCCCAACCTATCTAATTTCGTTTGATAAGCATTTCGAGTTCGTCGAGCGTGCGCGGCCAGTCTGCGCGGAGCAGCCGCGAAAGTGCCCGTCAGCGAGAAGCTTTCCTCCGGTCTGACAGGTGGGGCAATAGTTGGTTTCATCCGAAGCGTAACGAATGCGCTGAATCTTTGTGCCGCAACGCGGGCAGGGCTGTTTGCAGCGGCCATGAACGGCCATGCGTTCGCGAAAGGCCGTCACGTTTCCGGGAAACTTTCCTCCGGCCTCGCCACGCAGGCGGTCGGTCGAGCGCGTCAGCGTTACGCGAGTCGCATCGAAGAGGCGATGAACCTCCGCTATAGCAAGCTTTTGGGTGAGCGCCAGCGGCGAAAGCTTCGCCTCAAACAAGATTTCATCCGAATACGCATTGCCAATGCCGCTAAAAATCCGCGGATCGGTGAGGGCGCGCTTCAACGTGTGATTTGCGAAGAGCAGCGCAGCCGCAAAGCGTGCGTCATCCGAGTCGAGAACTTCGATGCCACCGGGTCCAATTCGCGAAGGCCAGCTTCGCCAGAAACAACGTGCAGAGAGGCGCGTTTCTGAGACCCGGCCTCGGTCCAGAGAAGCGAGCCGCAAATCGCTTCCCTTGCTCCAACCATGCCGGTCTTCGATGTCCACACTATGTTGGAAGGCCTCTACACCCTCAACGGGTTTCTGCTTTTCGAACTGGCAGCGGCGCTGGCGGGAATCCTCGGTGGTCTTAGTTTGATTCTCGCGCTCGTCGGCGTGTTCGGCGTCATTTCTTTCACCGTCAGCCAACGGACGAATGAAATCGGCATTCGCATGGCCATGGGAGCAGCACAGAGTTCCATCTTGCGCATGATTCTTCGCCAGGGCGTGTGGATTATTTCTGGCGGAGTCGCCGCGGGGGTTGTGCTGGCGCTGGCCATCTCGCGCCTCGTGGGCAATTTCATTTCCGGCGTGAGCCCGTATGACCCGCTGACGTACGTTAGCGTGACGGCGATACTCGGGATCGTGGCGCTGCTCGCGTGCTACTTCCCCGCCCGCCGTGCCACGCGAGTCGATCCGATGATTGCGCTGCGTTATGAATGAAGGACGAGTTGACACACTCGGCCTGCAACTGCTCATGAACGGTCCGAACATGGCATTCCTGGAATGCGGTGGGGTGAGGATTTATCTGGACGCGAACCCAGGGCCGACACCAGCAGGGGGGGAACTCGCTCGTGCATTTCCGAGCCACTGACGTTGAGCGGGCGCACTCGGATTTCAAAGATCGCGGCGTCTCGATTCACCAGGAACCCCGTATCATCGCCAGTCTGCCCGACCGCGACGTCTGGCTCATGTGGATACGCGATTCCGAATCGAACCTGCTCGGAATCATGGAAGAGCGACGGAACTCGATGACCGACGCATTGCCGCGAGAAACGAAAGGCGTGCGTTGACGAGGCGCAGCCGTATCGCAACACACTTGGTGGCCACTGCTCGGTACGGAGTTGTTTCAAGAATAGGTTTGGCCTCGCATCAGGTACTTATGTGTGAGGCGGGTGAACTGGTGAGCTGCTGCCATGAAGAAGCGGCAGAAGCTGTTGGCTATCCGGACATGTGGACGGCGCGTGTCCGGTTAGCTAATGTGCTGAGCAGAATACCATGGTGTGACCTGACGCACAGGACGAACGGCGAAACGCGGGCGGTCTGAAAGATCGGAAGGGGCCTCAATGCACGCTACGTTGGGCCTTGCCGCAATCAAGAAAGAAATCCTTGTTTAATGCAAAGTCGCATCACAATCAGGGCTCAGCTCGATCTTCGACGGAGTAGGGCCGTGTTACCGGGGTAGGAACCGTGGACTCGTCATCAGCGTGTGGATCTTGTGCCGTCCGGCATTCCTCGTCCTGCTGCTGACAATTGGAGAATACGGCACAGCCGGGCTTTTGCGGCTGTTCTCGGAAGGCGCCGCGATACCGCGCGGGATGGCCCACGGCCTCTGCTACTTCGGTTATTACGCCTGGGCGGTGGCGATTCCCTCGGCGCTGCTTGCAACCCTTGGCGCGCTTACGCTTCTCCTGACAAAGGTGGAAGGAAAGGCCAAGCTTACCAGCATCAGCGCGGCCGCCATTGCTTGGATGGCGCTCGTGATCTATGTCCCGTTGATCGGTCCTTATGGCTGTCCATAATCCACGGCCTCGATTTTCAGATCGAAAGTCTGTTCGGCTGGATATTGGCCGTACCCGCGGGTTCACTGCTTCTAAGAATTCGTGTTCGACTTGTACTGGCCCACATTTCACCATGCGCCGTCGGCTTCCGGAAGACCGCAATATCGAGCGACGAGTACTGCTGGTGCGACAGACGACCTCTGCCCGGCGCCATATCCCGCTAACGTTACGTACGTATGTAATGGTTCCCGTTATTTTAGTAGAAGGTCATGGGACGCACGGATACGCGGAAACCTTGTGTTGAAAACGCTGGACTTGGATTCAGTCATGTCCCCCATGTCCCCCCGGGTGCGGCTTGCAACCGCCGCGTAACTGTCACAAAATGGGGAGGATCCCCGGTAGCTCAACGGTAGAGCATTCGGCTGTTAAGAAGGCATTGCCGAGCTTGGCAACCATCAGCACGTCGGCTCCACAGAGTCGCGCCGCGACCGCCTGATTGGCACCCTTGCCCCCAAAGCCAAGATCGAAGCTCTTCCCAAAGAGAGTTTCGCCTGGCCGTGGGAAGGCGTCACCGAAGGTTGTCAAGTCAATGTTAGCGCTTCCAACGACTGCAATGCGTGGTGACCTAGCCGTGCCTCTCCTCTGCGAGTGGCAAGCGGTGAAAATATACCAACTGACTAGATTGAGCAAGCGAGATGAAAGAGCGGCGGAGAGCGTATTTGCGCGCTTGCTTGGGCCTTGCCGGTGCGCCTATGAAACAGGGCCATGCGCCAATGTGACTCCGCATCAGGCCGTGCCCCAGAGGCCATCAAGAATTGCGGGGCGGCCTGTCTCGGCGCGTATTGGGTGGAAGCCTGTCCCCAGGGAGGTCTCCGAGCTGTTCGGAATTCGGTCGATCGATGCCGATGCGGCTTCTCTGCTGATCAGAGCCTCGCCGGTTATCTACGTGAATCGGGACATGCCCCGGTTTCTGTTGGCCCACGGCACAAAGGATGAAGATGTTCCCTGCGAGCAATCTGTAGAGATGTGCGAAAAGGTGAAGGCCGCGGGCGGCCACTGCAGCCTGATCGCGATCGAAGCCGCGCCGCCACGGCATCGACCGTTGGGAGTCGCACCCGGAGTTTCCCTGGTACAAGAGAGCGCTCACAGATTGGTTGAAGAAAAGCGTCAGGTAGCACCTTTTCACTGAGGAAGGCCGTTTCCAACCACATCTACCCGCAGCGTGACCGTTCCTATTTTCCGCCCATCCGCGGTGGCTTCCCAAGCAAGCGTCTGCCACCTGCTCTTGTCAGACTCCGGCGGGGTAACCGTCAATTGAACCGGATAGCAGTCGTGGGGCTCAACAGAGTACACCGCGGCGTCGCGCCTCTCGCTCCAGCCCGCCGGCAGCACCGCGCGCAGCGTAACCTTTTTTGGCGCATCGGTGTCGTTGCGGATCAGCAACGGAACCCACAGCGATTCGCCAGGCGCAACCTGCGCCTCCGGCGGGTACAAATCCGCGAGATGCTCGATGTTGTGCGCCGACCAAAAGGCCCGATAGAAGGCCCACGGTCCGCCCAGTTCGAAGGCGAGTTCGGGCGATTGCGGCTCATAACCGCGAGGCCGGACGTACCCAATGGCCGCTGGCCCGACGCCTTCGAAGATGTCATTTACGGGCGTGCCGCCGACCAGCGACTTTCCGAAGATGAAACGGACGGGCGACTCGGTGAATTCTTTGAGCTGCGCGTCGGTAAAATCGTTCTGCGTCCGGTAGTGGCTCCAAGCTTCCGCGGCCAGCTGCGAGTAGGGGATCTTCCGAGAAGGGGAAATTTCGCTCGTGCGATATTCCGGCCCTTTGCCCTTGAAGAAATCGAAGTGCATGGCGTCGGAGAAGTAGTAGATCTTCTTTGGTTGCCAGGGACGAAGGCCCTCGCCATAGTTGCTGATGTTCAGCCGGTTGCGCGGCGCGGTGACCTGCTCGGGAAAAGCAAGGGGATTGGCGGCAAGATCGAAAGCCTCCGTGGCCAGAACTCCCGCGCCCTGATGATCTTCATGGTTTTCGCCGACGACGTAATCGGGAAGCCAGGTCAGAATGACTTCGGGGCGCGTGAGCCGTACCAGACGGACGACTTCCTCCAGGGCTTGGCCGTGTCCCCAGGCTTCGAGAGAATGAAGCACGTCGGCGCCCGGCGTGTCGGAACCGCGCAGAAACCAGGCGTTGCCGATTCCGTATGTGGCGAGCGAGTGCCGCGCCTCCATCTCGCGCACGTCTGCCAAAGCCGCAGACTGTTCATAGCCCACGGCATTGCCGCCTGAATTCCCTCGCGTGGTGTAAACGACGGCGAAGTGTTTGTGCTGCTGCTCGATCATCTTTGCAAGGTAGGCAGCGACCTCGATGTCGTCGTCCGGGTGGCCGACCACAACGAGACCATCCACTTTATAGCGGGCGTCTGGCCCGGGGCTTGCCGGGGCTTCTTGCTGCGCGCAAACTCTCGCGCCAAAAAGCCAGAGAAGAATCCCCAAGCCGAGCAGCTTTCGCGTTCTCATTGGGACTTGGTCCTCCGAATCTATGAGATAGAAAGAGCAGGAAGGTCCGTAAAAATTGGCGACGGCGCAGGTCTGTGGCCGAACCTCTCCCGTGTCCATCCAACCTAAAAACGGAAATGCAAACCAAATTGCATTTGCCGCATGTCGGCGGCGGATGTAATTTGGCCGGCGCCTTGTTGATCCACGGTGGCATTTGGATTACCAAGGTTCACGTGATTGGTCGCGTTGAAGTTTTCCCATTTGAACTCGACGGATTTTCCCTCCGCGATTGTGAACGTCTTCCCCAGGCCGAGGTCGAATTCATAGAAGCCCGGACCGCGCAGCGAATTGTGGCTCACCAAGCCGTTTCTGCCGATGCCCTGCGGCGCCACGAAGGCCGCGGGGTTGAACCACAAATTCGCGCTGGGATTTGGAACGGAGGGATTGCCAATCCGATCGGGGCGCACGCTGTTCAAATCCGCGTACACGTTCGGCGCGTTCGAGACCGTTACGGTGAAGGGGAGCCCCGATTCGACCGTGGTGATTCCCGTAAAGTTCCAGCCGCCCAGAAGAAGGTCCATCGCTCTTCCTAGGTCGCTTCCCCAGTGGCGCCCTCGGCCATAGGGCAATTGCCAGACGTGGCTGATGGTAAGCGCCTGGGTCCTGTTGTAGTTTGCCGGACCGCGATCTTGCTTCCAATTCAGGTTATTCGAGAAAGCGCCGCCGGTCTCGGTGTCAGCCATGGCCTTGCCCCAGGTGTAGCTGACAAGGAAATCGAGGCCGTGTGCAAGCCGCTGTTGCACCTTGGCTTGCAAGGCGTGGTAATCAGAGTTGTCGCAATTACACGTCTGAAATATTGCCTGATCCAACCCGAAGCTGTCGAACCTGCGCCGGGCGTTGAAATTGTTGCAAGTGCCATCCGCAATGCAGTTCGGATCCAGCGCGGCTTGATTGACGTTTGGATTCATAAACAAGTGCCGCCCAACATTACCAACATAGGCGATTTCCGCCATGAGCGATGAACTGAAGCTGTGCTGCACGGCCAAGTTCCATGAATCCGCCAGCGGGATGCGATAGCTGGACGGGGGATCGAAGAAATAAAAGACGTTCAGCGTGTTCGGCAACGGGTAGCGCCCGTTGCTGCCAATGGTGGGATTGGGAGGCGAGGGCGGTCCGTTCAACAGGTTGAAGATAGGTGCGTAGTTGTTCTGCTGGGGAACCTGCTGGGGAATAGTGATGGGGGGATCGTAATCGGGGGCCTGCCCGAACACGGCACCAAGGCCCGCTGGCGAGAAGCTGCGGCCGTAGCCTGCGCGGACGACGGTGCGCTCCTGAAGTTGGTACGCGATGCCGATCCTGGGCGCGAAACCCAAATTGTATGCTTGCACGCCCATGTTGAGGGGAACTCTTCCCACTCCGGCGACTAGAACCTCTCCGGTACGGGGATCGAAGCTGCCTGCACCTCCAGGCTTCGCCGCTGTTTGTGGCAAGTAGTTCTCATAACGCAGGCCGATGTCGACGGTAAGCTTCCGTGTTGCCCGCCAGGAATCCTGTCCATAGAGAAACAGACGCGTCTGGCGCAGGCCAGGATAAAAACCAAGACCCGTAAAGTAGCGAGCAAAACCGCTGGGTTCGGCGAGTAGGAAAGAGGCCAACGCCGCGCCGCTGTTGCCACCCTCATTATCAATATCGGCGCTGCCGGTCACACTGTTGTTGAAGGAAATTTCGCCGGATCGGTGAGAGTCGCTAGGGACGCGCTGCTGCTGAGCACGGCGAAGGTCCACGCCCCAACTAAAGGTGTGATCCGCGCGCGTTTTCGTCCAGTTGTTGACCCACTGAAAATGGTTTTCCGTTTCTTTTAAGGGACAGTTGCACTGATTGACGCCGAGAGCGTAGCCGAAATCAAATCCGCCGCTACCGTTGACGTAAAATGCAGGCATACCGCTGGTTTCGCGAGTTCCCAGATTCAGTCCTGGAAATCCGGCATCGGCGGCAGGGGTGGTGCCGACCCCGTTGGGTTGGACACGAACTCGATAACGGTAAAAGCCAAAGCGAAAATCGGTGATCAAACTCGCGCTAAACGTATAGGTTGCACCAAGTGCCAGGCTTTGGTTCCGGGCCAGCGACGCGCCCGCAAAGTTGATCAGGTTCAACGCTGGGCCGCCAGCAATGGTGCCAAAAGCCCCCGGCGCGAACTTACTAAAGTCAGCAATGGTATAGCGGCCGAACAAATGAAGCGCGTCAGAGAAATTGTAGTCAATGCGGCCGTCCCCTTGGTCGCTGTTGAAGCTTTCTCCGCCAGTTGCGAGGTAATTGTTGGCGATGGCGCCGGGGCTGCCTAAATTTGGCATGGGCAGAAACTGAAGGATGTTCGTGACCGCTGTGGACACGGAAGGCAGCACGTTCACTTTTCCGTCCGTTGAGATCGCCTTGCGCCCGACGCCGTTCGGCTGGCCTGTTGCTGGATCCACGTTCCCGGTCGTTGGATCAAAAACGATTCCGTTCCGCGCGGGAACGCTGGTGCCCTCCGTGGTTGTAACGGGCTGAGCCGGATTCGCGCAGGGAGTAGGCGACGTGGTTCCGTCCGCGCAAATGTAGTCGCCAAGCAGCCCTGTTAGGTCACCTTTGCGTTCCGCCTGCGTCGGTACCGTCGTGATGGTCGATTCTGACCGGCGTCGGCGGAGTCCTTGATAATCGGCAAAGAAAAACAACTTATTTCTTCGGATCGGTCCGCCGAACGACCCGCCAAACTGATTCCAGCGCAACGGCAAATCCTGCTGAGCAGCCCAGTTCGCGGCGTTGAAGGCGTCGTTGCGCAGATACTCAAAAGCTGAGCCATGATAACTATTGGTGCCGGATTTTGTAGTGGCCTGAAGCAACGCGCCCGCGACGGATCCAAAGGATGCGTCGTAATTGCTCGTCGTTATCTTGAATTCTTGGAGCGAGTCGATGTTGGGATTGATAACAGCGATGCCCAGGATCGCGCTGTTATTTTCGGTTCCATCCAGAAGAAAGCCGTTGGAAGTGAACTGCTGGCCGTTAACGTCAATTTGATAGCCGCCCTGCGGATTCTCTGATGAGGCATGCTGCCAGTCGTTGAGCTGCGTACCCGGGGTGACCAGGAGCATCTGTGTTAAGTTGCGGTTGAGGATGGGCAGGCTCGTGAGTTCACCGGTGCTCAGCGTGGTGCTGACGTCCGCGCGATCCACCTTCAGTAGCGGCGTTTCCGAGCTCACCTCCACTTTTGTAGACGCTTGTTGAAGTCCCAATTGCGCGTCCAAGCGAGTTGAGGCATCAATCTGCACTTCTGCGACGGCCTCGAACCTACCGAAACCCGCCGCGGTGATTTGGATCTTATAATGGCCGGCCAAAAGGTGCGTCTGTTCGTAGTTGCCGCTGGCATTGGTGACCGTCTGGTAGGTAATCCCGCGATCCGTATCGGTCACAACTACCATAGCATTCGGCACCGCCCCTCCGCTGGGGTCGGTAACCGTGCCGATAATATTTCCATAAACAGCCTGGCCCTCCGAGACCCGGCACACGGCCAGCGAAAGGAACAAAACTGCCAGCAGTTTGGGGAATCGAACTATGATCATGTGTTCCTCCTGGTAGCTCGGCCCATGTGGCATTTCTCCTGAACCAAATCAAAGCCGAGTTTCCGGAATAGAGGCCAATCAGCTCGCTATCGAAAACGCCTCAAAAAGGCCCGGAGTAGATCTGTAAAGTTCAACAATAGCGCGGCAGATGGAGTGCTGTGTACGCGAAAGTCATTGAAGTGGAAGGGCCGCTTGAGCGGCCGTGATAGTCAGAAAACCCCAGTCCTGCAGCGTTTGTACTCGCTCGCTTTGCGAAACCCTCGACAGTTTGTGCATCTTCTCAGGCAGGTCCAAATAGTGTCAAGGAGAAGTTGCTTCCCCTTCCGCGAATTCGCGAATCGCCCGAGTGAGCGGCGGATGAGAAATCAGTTACAATGCCGAGCTTGGCGCTTTGTCCCAGGGACGGTCTGGTGAAAAAGAATAGCTCCCGCCGCCGCTTCTTAAAGGGTTCAGCCTTGACCGGAGCCGCTTGCGTTCTCGGCCGCGGCATGTTGCCCCTGCCGACCCGCCTTTCGGTGATTGTCGTTGGAGCCGGCGCCTTCGGCGGATGGACCGCGCTCGAGCTCTTGCGCAAGGGGGCGAAGGTAACTCTCGTGGACGCTTGGGGGCCTGGGAACTCCCGCGCGAGCTCGGGCGGTGAAACACGCATCATCCGCGCTACCTACGGACCTTCCCGGATTTACACACAATTGGCCGCAGAGGCTCTGCGGCTCTGGCAGGAAAACGAGCAACGATGGGGACTGAAATTGTTCTTCCGCACTGGGGTGCTTTGGATGGCCGGCAAAGACGATTCCTACGAGCGCGCCGCCCTGCCGTTGCTGCGCGACGCAGAAGTCCGCTCGGAAAGGCTTGCCGCAAGCGATTGCGCCAAACGCTGGCCGCAAATCCAATTCGACGAAATATCCTGGAGCATATACGAACCGGATTTCGGCTACTTGGCCGCACGGCGTGGCTGCGAGGCGGTTTTTCATGCCTTTCTAAAAGAAGGCGGCGAGTACCGACAAGCGCAGGCAGCTCCAGGACCGATCACCGGCAATCGCCTGGCAGGAATCACCGTGGCACCCGGTGAAAACCTGACGGCTGACGCCTATGTCTTTGCCTGTGGCCCCTGGCTTGGGAAGGTCTTCCCGTTCTTGGCATCCGTCATTCATCCCACTCGTCAAGAGGTTTTCTTTTTCGGGACCGCCGCGGGAGACTTGCGCTTCACGGATGCACAGCTGCCGGTGTGGATCGATAACAGCAGGCGCGGCGAACACCTCTATTACGGCATTCCCGGGAATCACTGGCGTGGCTTCAAAATAGCCGACGACACGCGCGGGCCGGTCATCGACCCGACGACCATGGAGCGCCAGATTTCAGCAGCGGGCTTAGCCGCCGCGCGAACGTATCTCTCCATGCGTTTTCCGGGATTGGCTGACGCTCCATTGCTCGAAAACAGGGTGTGTCAGTACGAAAACTCCCCCGACCAGAATTTCATAGCGGACCGCCACCCAGAAGCAACAAATGTTTGGATTGTAGGCGGCGGGTCGGGTCACGGCTTCAAACACGGTCCAGCGATAGGGGGCCTTGTCAGCGATGCAGTCTTAGGGATCAAGGCGCCACCACAAGAGTTCCTTCTCAAGCGCTTATACGCCTGATGTGAACGTGCCCGCAAGCGGCGCGTTTAGACAATTTTAGACAAGCTTATCGGAAACATGCGTACTACCGGTGTTGAAGTTTTTCCCAAGCCTCTACCATCTCCCAAGCTATACAGACGCGCATAAATAACAGGACATTCTGGTTACAAAAAAGATTGCAAATAGGGGCGGAGTGAGTTCCGGATAGGTTCGCATCTCACCGAACACGCGACTCAGCGTACCTGTCTCCGAGTAGAGGAAAGCACGACGGGTTGTAGGTGTTCCTTGGCTCTATCCGCCGTTTCCAGCTTCGTGCGCGTTTAGGTCCACCATGACGTCGTCGGCTCTCCCCCCTCACAGACCCCACCGTGCAGATTTACCGCAGCGGGTTCCTCAAGCGTGACTCTCCGCACTGCGCCAAGGGTGTACGATCCGAGGTAACAACAATGGG
>Ga0209153_1000083_pt1 | contig 46797 bp, 43 predicted proteins | sample GraSoiAngelo_120_FD_185877 | JGI IMG/M metagenome (GOLD analysis project Ga0209153, IMG submission 185877) | Grasslands soil microbial communities from the Angelo Coastal Reserve, California, USA - 14_0919_09_20cm (SPAdes) (version 2) | ecosystem: Environmental > Terrestrial > Soil > Grasslands ... | reverse complement strand
TTTGCGGACCGCCGGTTCAACTTCGTGGCTGGCGCCGGTTTCGCGTATCTTGATCAGCGCCGCCTCGAAGGCGCGCGCCTGGTCGGGCGCGCCGTCGCGCAGCAACCATTGCCACACCGGCAAGAGCGATGCGCGGCGAATCTGGCCCGGCCGCGCCGCGGCATTGCCATCGACCAGAAACGGCTCGAGCGGACGGAACAATAGCCGCACCGGATCGTCGGTACGCGGATGCACATCCTCTTCGGCGCCGCGCACGACCTTGCGCAATTGTGCGAGCACGAAGTTGGCGACTGTCAGGTCTTCGCCGCGCTCGACGGCACGCTCGAACTCCCGCATCAGCAGCGCCTGCGATTGAGGCGGAAGCTGCGCGAGATATTCCCTCAGCCGCTCGGTCGATGTCTGGCTCATGCGCCCGCTATGCACGTTCTGTCGCGCGAACCGCAGAAAAAAACGCGTCTGCCGGTCATCATAGATGCGCCCGCGTTAAGAAGTCATAGATGCCCCGGCGTTAAGAAGTCGTTTAGGAATGGCGCGATCAGACCCCCGGCAGCAGTAGTTCCGCCCGCAAACCGCCGATCGGCGCGTCGCCGAGCGAAAGATTGCCGCCGTAGAGGGCGGCAAGATCGATCACAATCGATAGCCCCAATCCCGAACCCGGCTTGGACTCGTCCAGCCGCTGACCGCGGCGGGACACCTTCGCCCGCTCCGCCGCCGAGAGCCCCCGCCCATCGTCGTCGACCATGATCCGCAGCATCGGCGCTACGCCGGGCGCAGCCGGCCGCTCCACCAGCACCTCGATGAACACGCGCGAGGAAGCCCATTTGCAGGCATTATCGACGAGATTGCCGGCCATCTCTTCCAGGTCCTGCCGCTCGCCACGAAATTTCGCCGAGGTGTCGGCTTTGACCTCGATGATCAGGCCGCGGCCGCGATGGATCTTTTCCATGGTGCGCTGCAACGCCTCGATGACGGATGCGACCTCGGTCACCGTGCCGATAATGGTTGGACGTGCCGCGATGCGCGCGCGTTCCAGGTGATGGGCGACCTGTTCACGCATCAGATCGGTCTGCTCCAGCACCTTGCTTGCGAACGGATCAGCGCCATGGGCGGATGCTTCGTTGACGATGACCGATAGCGGCGTCTTTATGGCGTGCGCGAGGTTGCCGACATGGGTGCGGGCGCGCTCCACGATCTCGCGGTTGGCGTCGATCAGCGCGTTGGTTTCGCGTGCCAATGGCGCGATCTCGACCGGAAATTCGCCTTCCAACCGCTCGGCGCGGCCGGATCGGATATCGGCAATGGATTCCGAGATGCGCTTTAATGGTGCGAGGCCAAAGCGGACCTGGAAAATCGTGGTCAGGAGCAGCACGATCCCGAGCGCTGCGAAGGTGCCGCCGAGGTAATAATCGAAGCTGCGCGTCTCATCGAAAATCTCGGTGGCATCGCCCGCCACGCTGACCAGGAACTTGCCGTCGGCGCCGAGATCGACCGGACGCTCCACCATGCGCAGGCTCTGACCCTCAGGCCCCTCGATGTAACCCAACCGGATGCCCGCCGCGGTCAGTTCGGCGCCCTGCTCTTCGAGCTTCGGCAGCTTCTTGTCCCACAACGAGCGCGACGCGCGGACCTCGGGCTTTTCGGAATCGGTGCGGCTGATCTGCCAGTACCAGCCCGACAGCGGCAGTTCGAACAAGGGCTCGCCGAGCGATTGGAATTGCCGGTCCGGCGGCTCGTCGGGGGTCGCGACTTCGGCAACCAGGGTGCGCAGATAGAGATTGAGACGGCGGTCGAAGGCGCGCTCGGTCGCATTCTTGTAGACCGAAGACAATACGAAACCGGTGATAACGAGGATCACCACCACCCATGCGGTCGCTGAGAAGAACAGGCGGGTGGCGAGCGAGCTGGCACGCATCAGCGCAAGATACCGAAAAGTTTCCGCTTCGGCCACGGCCCGACCGCCGAATGCGCCTTTTCGGACGGGATCATACTTTGAGGGGGAGCATGGGCCTTCGCCTGACCCTTGGGCCTGATCGGGGGCTCGATCAAGTGCCGGGCGTCGGCGGCGTCAGCAGGTAGCCCAATCCACGCACGGTCTGGATGATATCGACTTCCAGCTTCTTGCGGATGCGGCCAACAAACACCTCGATGGTATTGGAGTCGCGGTCGAAGTCCTGGTCGTAGAGATGTTCGACCAGTTCGGTGCGCGAAACCACGCGTCCGGTGTGATGCATCAGATAGGCCAACAACCGGTATTCATGCGAGGTCATCTTGATCGGATTGCCGGATACGCAGACCCGGCCGGTACGGGTATCGAGCGACACCGGGCCGCAGGTGAGTTCGCTCTGGGCGTGGCCGGCGGAGCGGCGCAAAAGTGCGCGTATCCGCGCCAGAATTTCTTCCAGATGAAACGGCTTTGCGACATAGTCGTCGGCGCCGGCATCGAAGCCCTGAACCTTGTCGCTCCAGCGATCGCGCGCCGTGAGGATCAAGACCGGCATCCCGCGTCCGTTGCGGCGCCAGGATTCCAGCACCGAGATGCCATCCATCTTCGGCAGGCCGATGTCGAGCACGACGGCGTCGTAAGGCTCGCTGTCGCCGAGGAAATGCCCCTCCTCGCCATCGAAGGCGCGATCGACCACATAACCGGCGTCTGACAGTGCAGTGGTAAGCTGACGGTTGAGATCCGGGTCGTCCTCAACAACGAGCAGGCGCACGTTGATCTCCGAAAGTGAGATGCACGAATTCTGCCATCATGATGAACCCGGCAGGCGTGAACCGTCCATGAACAGAGCAAACATCGCAATGTTACTTTTTCTTCACAATGGGCCCTTCGCGATTTTTAGTCGCGTTGACAGATGGCCGGGTTCGCGGACGCGGTAGCGCCTAAAGCTGCCCGGCTTTCGATCCTGGGGGGAACTTTGCGGCGCTGTCTGAAGCTGCAGCACCTTTCAGGTACGGAAGAACACGAACCAGATCATGGCAAGGATCAGGATCGCGAGCCCGGTCGAGACCGTGAGCAACGCAAATACCGAAGGCCCGGGCTCGCCCTGACGCGCTTCGGTCGGGGTCTCGACGATCCGACGTCGCTCTTTCGTGGTTGCCATGGTCCCCTCAAATGCTTGGCGCGCGCCCAGCGCCGATCACCGCGCTTCCACGCCATAAGCTATGAAGGGCAACGCCCGATCCGGTTTGATGTTCCGGGCCGATGTTCCGGGCCTTGCGACCCCGCGACGCTGCGGGCGCCGAAAACCCTGTTCGGGACCCCCGGCCGGTTAACGCCGTTAAGAGATTCCGCAGTGGCCGCGGGTTCAAAACGGGGTTCCCCATGCTATGATCCACGGTCGTCTGTAGCGTTTCGGAGTATTGCCATGGCCCCCCGCGCCAACTGGAAGGGTTTTTTGCGACTTTCACTCGTGACCTGCCCGGTCGCGCTCTATCCTGCAACGTCGGATAGCGAAAAGGTCTCCTTCAACCAGATCAACCGCAAGACCGGCCATCGCATCAAATACACCAAGGTCGATGCCGACACTGGCGAGGAAGTCGCCAACGAAGATATCATCAAGGGCTACAAGGTGGACACCGACACCTATATCGAGGTCACCAAGGACGAACTCGACGACATCGCGCTGGAATCGACGCACACGATCGAGATCGACGAGTTCGTGCCAAAGGCCGATATCGATAATCGCTATTTGATCCGCCCGTATTACCTCGTTCCCGACGGCAAGGTCGGCCATGACGCCTTTGCTGTGATCCGTGAAACCATCCGCAGCATGAACAAGGTCGCGATTGGCCGCGTGGTTCTGACCAACCGCGAACACATCGTCGCGCTCGAGCCCCTCGGCAAGGGACTGATGGGGACGCTCCTGCGCTACCCCTACGAGGTGCGCAGCGAGAAGGAATATTTCGACGGCGTCCAGGATGTAAAGGTCACCAAGGACATGCTGGATCTCGCCAAGCATATCGTCGAGCAAAAGTCCGGATCGTTCGAGCCAGAGGCGTTCGAGGATCACTATGAATCCGCGCTGATCGACCTCATCAACAAGAAGCGCAGCGGCGTTCGCCTGCCGGTGAAGGCGGCGCCGAAATCGGCCGGCAACGTGATCAATCTGATGGATGCATTGAAGCGCAGCCTCGCCAGCGAGAAGCAGTCCGCGCCTGCCGCAAAGGCCAAGGGCAGGAAGGCGGGCAAGGCCGCCTCCAGCCAGCGCGAAATGCTGCTGCCGATCTCAGGCAGCGGCAAGCGCGCCGCCAAGGAGGAACCAAAGGTGCAAGAGCCGAAAAAGGCCGAGAAGCCGGTGCGTGCCCCTGCCCGTTCGAAGAAAGCGGGGTAGTGGCTCCAAGGCCGCGTGATGCCATGGTCGACGCCGTTCGATGAGCCGATACGCTTGCGCGGCGGCCGCAGACTGACGACGCTGCAGCACGCCGCCGACTACATCATGAAACTACCGCAGGACGAACAGCAGGAAGAGCGCTGGCAGATCGCGGTCGAAAACTTGATCAACGCTGCGGAGGCCGGCGGCGGCTGGCTGATGTTTGCACGGATCGGGGTGATGCGAGCGCTGAACGGGGATGCGCGAAAGCGCTGATCCCGCCCGGCCTGGCTCACCTCCCTGCCTCACCTCAAAGTCGCGGCTGTGCTCGTCGAAATGCAAAACGGGATATCAGAGCTTCCCTGAAACTACCGCGTAAGCGCTTTACCGACCGGCCGATCTCTGTTCCAACTAGCTTCCAAACAAGCCGGACTCGATACCGGCCGCTTTGGGAGGGATGGGCATGAAGCTCGGCACAGCCATTGCAGAAATCATGAAGCGTGAGGGGATCGAGATCCTCTGCGGCTATCCGGTCAATCATCTCATCGAACACGCCGCCAACGCTAACATCCGCCCGATCATGGTGCGGCAGGAGCGCGTCGGCCTGCACATGGCGGATGCGATCTCCCGCGTCACCTCGGGGCGCAGCATCGGCGCATTCTGCATGCAGCACGGCCCCGGGGCTGAAAATGCCATGGGCGGCGTCGCCCAATGTTTCGGCGAATCCGTGCCGGTACTGGTGCTCCCGATGGGCTATGCGCGCAGGATTTCCAACATCGAGCCGAACTTCAATTCCAGTCAGGCGATGAAGGCCTTTGCAAAATCGTCCGAGCCGATCAATCTCGCCACTGAAGTCGGCAACATTTTTCGCCGCGCATTTACAAAGTTGAAAAACGGCCGTGGCGGACCGGTGATCGTGGAAATTCCGGCCGACATGTGGAACGAGGAGGTGCCGGAGCCTTTGAATTACGCGCCGGTGCTGCGCACCCGTTACGGCGCCGATCCCGTGCATGTGAAGGAGGCCGCGGCGCTGCTCGTCGGTGCCAAGCGCCCCCTGATCTATGCCGGCCAGGGCGTCCACTACGCGAAAGCCTGGCCGCAATTGAGGCGCCTCGCCGAACGGCTCGCCATCCCCGTCACGACGAGCCTTGGCGGCAAATCGTCGTTTCCGGAGACGCATCCGTTGTCGCTTGGCTCGGGCGGTCTCGCGGTGCCGCGCGCGGTGCCGAAATTTTTGAGCGAGGCCGATTTGATCTTCGGCGTCGGCTGCTCGTTCACCGAAACCTCGTTCGGCATCGCGATGCCCAAGGGCAAGACCATCATCCATTCGACGCTGGACCCCGCGCACCTCAACAAGGATGTCGAGGCCAGGATCGGTCTGGTCGGCGATGCCGGCCTGGTGCTCGATGCGCTGTTGGAAGAAATCGGCAAGACCGTCGCCTCCGATCGCAATGCCTCTGCGGTCGTCGCCGAGATCGCCGCCTTGCACGAAGAATGGTTGGCCAAATGGATGCCGAAGCTGAAAAGCAACGATGCGCCATTAAATCCCTATCGGGTACTTTGGGATCTGCAGCACACTGTCGATATCAAGAACACCATCATCACCCATGATGCCGGCAGCCCGCGCGATCAGCTCTCGCCGTTCTGGAGACCGGTCGAGCCCTTGTCCTATATCGGCTGGGGCAAGACCACCCAGCTCGGTTATGGCTTGGGGCTTGCCATGGGGGCCAAGCTCGCCAAGCCGGACAAGCTCTGCATCAATGTCTGGGGCGACGCCGCGATCGGTTTTACAGGCATGGATTTCGAGACCGCAGTGCGCGAGCGGATCCCGATCATGTCGATCCTCTTGAACAATTTTTCCATGGCGATCGAATTGAAGGTGATGCCGATCTCGACCGAGAAATATCGCTCGACCGACATTTCCGGCGACTACGCCGCGATGGCCAGGGCCTTTGGCGGCTATGGCGAGCGGGTGACGAAGCCTGAAGACATCGTGCCTGCCATCAAGCGCGGCATCCAGAAGACCCAGGAAGGCGTGCCGGTGCTGCTGGAGTTCATCACCAGCAAGGAGACGGAGGTCTCCAGGCCCGGGACTTGAGGTCTTAACGAGTTAAGGCTGGCCGGAATTAGTTGCGGTAACGCTGGCCGAGCGGGTGCCCTAATGAAATAATAGGGTTTCCAGTGGGGTACAGGGTACCGAATGACCGCGCTTGCGAAGGACGTAGTGGACGATCTCAGGCAGGAGAACGCCCGACTGCTGGCCGAGTTGCGCGCCGCCCGCGAGCAGCAGGCCGCCAGCGCTGAGATCCTGCGCACCATCGCCAGCACGCCGGGCGACGCCGAACGCGCGCTGTACCAGATCGCCCAAACCAGCGCCCGTCTGTTCGGCGCGCCGAGCGCGACCATCCACATCGCCGAGGGCGACGGCTGGTCCAAAACCATCCGCGTCGGCGACAGCTCCAAACGGGTCGGCGCCGGCGTCCCGGAAGTGCAGCTCAAGATCGGCGGCCGCAACATGCCGGGCACGATCGTCGCCGAGAATCGCCAGGTTCACATTCCAGACGTCGACAATGTCGATTCTGCGATCGCTGATTGGCCGGGATTACCACACGTGCGCGCGGCGGGCACACGCTCGATGTCCGGATCGCCGCTGCGGCGTGAGGGCAAGGCGATCGGCGCGCTTATCGTCTACCGCGACCGGCTTGCGCCCTTCACCGACGCAGAGATGATCCTTCAGCAAAGCTTTGCCGATCAGGCGGCGATTGCGATCGAAAACGCGCGGCTGTTCAATGAGACCCGCGAGACGCTGGAACGCCAGACCGCGACATCAGATATTTTAAAAGTGATCGCGAGCTCGCCGTCCGATGTGCAGCCGGTGTTCGCAGCGATTGCCGAAAGCGCCAAGCGCTTGCTCGGCGGATTTTCAACGACTGTGCTGCGTTTCATGGGCGATGAGCTTCATCTGGTAGCCTATACGCCGACGGACCCCGCGGCAGACGCTGCTTTGAGGGAATCTTTTCCGAGATCGCTCGCGGAATTTCCGACGTTTGCGCTGGTTCGCGATGGTCAGACTGTGCAGTTCGCCGATACCGAGGCTGAAAACGTGCCCGCCGCGAATAGGAATCTGGGCCGCCTGCGCGGTTTTCGCAGTGTATTGTTTACCCCCCTGATGAATCGGGGCACGCCGGTCGGGATGATCAGCGTCACCCGCGCCGAACCCGGCGCCTTTGTCCCGCATCACGTCCAGTTGCTGCAGACGTTCGCCGACCAGGCGGTGATCGCCATCGAGAATGTGCGGCTGTTCAACGAGACCAGAGAAGCCCTGGAACGCCAGACCGCGACCGCCGATATCCTGAAGGTGATCGCGAGTTCGCCCTCGGACGCACAGCCGGTGTTCGAGGCAATCGCAACAAGTGCGAATCGTTTGCTCGGAGGCTTTTCGACCTCGGTGTGTCGCTTCAGAGATGGCGCTGTTCACCTCGAGGCGTTCACGCCGGTTAATCCGGCCGCCGATGAATTTCTCAAGAGATTGTTTCCAATGCCTTTCTCAGAGTACCCGCCGCTGGAATTGGTACGAAATGGCGAGACTATCCAGTTTGCGGACACCGAGGCAGCGCCGGACGTCCAAGCCAGAGTTGCACGCGCACGCGGGTTCCGCAGTATCGTGTTGACGCCGCTGATGAGCGGTGGAGCAGCGATCGGGCTGATCAGCGTGACCCGGGCTCAAACGGGATCGTTCGCAGATCACCATGTGCAACTGCTGCAGACTTTTGCCGACCAGGCTGTCATTGCGATCGAGAATGTGCGGCTGTTCAACGAGACCCGGGAGGCGCTGGAGCGGCAGACTGCGACCGCTGACATCCTGAAGGTCATCGCAGGTTCGCCGTCGGACGTACAGCCGGTATTCGAGGCGATCGCGACGAACTCCAACCGGCTGATCGGCGGCTTCTCCAGCACGGTGTTCCGTTTCATAGACGGCATCGCTTATCTCAAGGCGTTCACGCCGACCACTCCCGAGGCGGATGAAGTATTGAAGTCGACGTTCCCGCTTCCCGTCGCCGAGTTCCCGCCGTTTCGAGTGGCGCAAGCCGGCGAGGTCACGCAAATTCCCGACACTGAAACGCTGCCCGATGCCATTTTGAACATCTCGCGGGCGCGCGGCTTCCGCAGCATGTTGTTCGCGCCGCTGATGAATGAAGGCGCGTCGATCGGCATCATTGGCGTCACGCGCCTCCTGCCCGGAAACTTCGCCGACCATCACGTCCAGTTGCTCCAGACCTTCGCCGACCAGGCCGTGATCGCGATCGAGAACGTCCGGCTGTTCGAGGAAGTGCAGGCACGGACGAGCGATCTGACCGAATCTTTGCAGCAGCAAACTGCGACCGCCGATGTGCTCAAGGTGATCAGCCGCTCGGCGTTTGACCTGCAGACCGTGCTCGACACGCTTGTCGAATCCGCGGCACGCCTTTGCGAGGCCGATATGGCGGCGATTACACGCCAGAAAGGTAACGAGTATTTTCGCGCCGGGGCATACGGCTTTAGCCCTGAGTTCATGAATTACGTAAAGGACATCCCGGTCAAGGCGGAACGCGCGACCATCATCGGACGGACTTTGCTTGAGGGCAAAGTGACTCACGTTCCCGACGTGCATTCTGACCCCGACTACTCGTTCTCGGAAGGCCAGAGATTGAGCGGCGACCCCCGGACAATTCTCGGGGTACCGCTTCTACGCGAAGGTCATCCGGTTGGCGCGCTGGCGCTGCTGCGTCGCGCCGTGCGGCCGTTCACCGACAGGCAGATCGAGTTGGTCAAGACCTTCGCCGACCAGGCGGTGATCGCGATCGAAAACGTCCGACTGTTCGACGAGGTGCAGGCGAAAACCCGCGACCTCACGGAGGCGCTGACTTACCAGACCGGTAGCAGCAACATCCTCAGCGTGATCGCATCCTCGCCGACCGATGTCAGGCCGGTTCTTAAGGCGATTGTCGAGAGCGCGTGCCAGCTTTGCGAAGCGGACGATGCCCTTGTGACATTGAAGGACGGTGATGATCTCCGGTTTCAGGCCCAGCATGGATCGATTCCCGTCGTTTGGGAGCGAACGCCAATCAACCGTCAATGGCCTTCCGGACGTGCAGTCGTCGATCGCACACCAGTCCATGTGCGTGATCTTCTCTCAACCGAAGGAGAAGAGTTCCCGGAGGGCCAGGAATACGCGCGGCGGACCAATGTTCGCACTGTTCTGAGCGTGCCCCTGCTCCGCGAGAACGAGAGTATTGGATCGATTGCGCTTCGCCGCACCGAGGTGCATCCGTTCAGCGACAAGCAGATTGCCCTGCTGCAGACCTTCGCCGATCAGGCCGTGATCGCCATCGGCAACGTCCGGCTTTTTGAGCAGGTGCAGGAACGCACCAGGGAATTGTCGCAATCGCTGGAGGAATTGCGTACCGCGCAGGACCGCCTGATCCAGACCGAGAAGCTGGCCTCGCTCGGGCAGCTCACCGCCGGCATCGCCCATGAGATCAAGAACCCGCTCAATTTCGTCAATAATTTCTCAGCATTGTCGGCGGAACTGACCGATGAGCTCAACGACGTCCTGAAGCAGGCCAAGCTTGCCGACAAGATGCGCGAAGAGGTCGATGAATTGACTGGGCTCTTGAAGGACAATTTGCAAAAAGTGGTCCAGCACGGCAAGCGCGCCGACTCCATCGTCAAGAACATGCTGCTGCATTCACGCGAGGGTTCCGGTGACCACCGTCCCACGGATATCAATGCGCTTCTGGACGAGAGCCTCAACCTCGCCTATCACGGGGCGCGTGCGGAAAAGCCGCAATTCAATGTCACCTTGGAGCGCAATTTCGACCCGAACGCAGGGCTGATCGAGGTCTTTCCTCAGGAAATCACCCGGGTCTTCCTGAATTTGATCTCAAATGGCTTTTATGCCGTGACCAAGCGAAAGGTCGACAACGGCGGAGGCTTTGATCCGGTCGTCAGCGCCACTACCAAAGATCACGGCGACCACGTCGAAATCCGGATTCGCGACAACGGCACTGGCATCCCCGATGAGGTGAAGGAAAAAATGTTCAACCCGTTCTTCACGACCAAGCCGGCGGGCGAAGGCACCGGGCTTGGACTTTCGATGAGCCACGACATCATCGTGAAACAACACGGTGGCACGATCGAGGTCGTGACCGAACCCGGTGAATTCACCGAATTTAAGATCGTATTATCGCGAACAAGCATTCTTTCAAGCAAATCCAGAGGTTAGACGTGAGTGTTTTGGTTCTAGTGGTGGATGATGAGCCCGATGTCGAGGCGCTGTTTCGCCAGCAGTTCCGCCGCGATTTGCGCGCGCAACGCTTCGTGATGGATTTTGCGATTTCCGCGGCGGACGCACTCACGCGCGTCGCCTCCACCATCGAGCAATCGCTGATCCTGATCCTGTCGGATATCAACATGCCCGGCATGACCGGGCTCGAGATGCTGCCCAGGGTCAAGGAAATGCGGCCGGACGTTCCCGTCATCATGATCACCGCCTACGGCGATGCCGATACGAAGCGTAAGGCCCTGGAAAGCGGCGCCACCGGGCTTCTGACCAAGCCGATCGACTTCACGCTGCTTCGCGAAGAAATCGATACCCGCCTGGAACAGGCGGCTTGACCGGCAAGGTCGCGGCTTGAAGCAAGTTCACGGCTTGAAGAACGCGGGGTCATTGAGCGCCTTGATCATGATGTCCACCATATCGGCGGCGCCATGGTCCTCGCGCTCCTCCAATAGTTCCCACATCTTGCGCAGGTTGGCGCGCATCGGCGCCTTTAACGAGGGATCGCGTTCGATCAGGGTCCGCGCGATGCAGAAGGCGATGCCCTCGCTGCCCATCCGTGTCTGCTCGATGGTGGGTTTGCTCATGGCGGCTCCTTGTCGGTTCGACGTCTGGTTTGCTGGCCCCGCTGTTAGATCAAATCGCGACCCAGAGATAGTCAGCGCATAATCGGCAGCGCCCCGCGGGAGCGCCCTGCCCTACTCCGCCATCTCGGCCTGTGTGGCCGGACCAGCCAGCGGCTTTTCTTCCATCAGGATCATGCACAGCGTCGCGCAGGCGAGCAGCACGGCGGCTGCGCCAAACACATAACTGAACGCCGCAATCATATCGGCGCTGGCAATCGAATTCACCGGCCCCCGATGTTCGCCGCCGAGTGAAATATCCGCGCCAAGCGCCATCAACAGGATCGCGCTGAACGCCGCCACCGCAAAAGACGACATCAGCGCGCGGAAGAAATTCATCGCGCCGGTGACGGTGCCGACCTGCCAGCGCGCCACCGCGTTCTGGATCGACACCACGGTGACGGGAAACGTCGTGCCGAGCCCAAGCGAGAATATCGACAGCAGCACCAGGAGCGCCCATAGCGGCAGCGACACGAGCGCAAGCGCCATCCCCGCCAGCGCCGCGCAGGCGTCTCCCACGATCGCCACGCGCTTGTAATGCTTGGCATGCGCCATGGTCCGGCCAGCGATCGCGGCACCTGCGGTCGAAATAGCTGCCAGCGGAATCAGCGCGAGCCCCGCCTCGCTGGCGCTCAAGTGATAAACCACCTCGTAGTAGAGCGGCAAATGCACGGTCAGTCCCACCATCGCACCGAGTGCGCAGCTTCCGGCGAGAATGGCATAGGGGACGACCCGTCCGCCGATCAGGGACAGCGGCAGGAACGGCTCTTCGGCCCGTCCCGCATGCCACACGAAGGCGAACGCGAGTGCGACCGAGGCTCCCATCATGGATATGATCGTTGGCGACAGCCAGAGATAGCGGTTGCCGCCCCAGGTCAGCACCAGCATGACGACGACGGCAGAAGCCATCAGCAGCACGCCGCCCAGCCAGTCGACCTTGCGCCTGCGATGAAACACCGGGATCTTGCCCATCTTCGGCAGCAACAGCCCCAACGCAGCCAGAGACAGCGGCACGTTGATCCAAAAGATCATCGACCAGTGCAGATGCTCGGCGAACACGCCGCCGAGGATCGGTCCGCCGATGCCGGCCGCCACCCACACGCCGCTGAAATAAGCCTGGTACTGCCCGCGCTCCCGTGGGCTGATCAGGTCGGAAATCACGGTCTGCACGATCGGCATGATGCCGCCCCCGCCGAGACCTTGCAGGCCCCGCGCCAGGATCAGGACGGGCATGTTTGGCGCCACGGCGCACAGGATCGAGCCTATGACGAACAGGCTCAACGCTGCGATAACCATGGCGCGGCGGCCATAGATGTCGCTCAGCGTGCCGAACACCGGCGCCACCGCGGTCGACGCCAGCAGATAGGCTGATATGACCCAGGACAGGCTGGTGACGTCGTGGAATTGCCGGCCGATGGTCGGCAGCGCGGTCGCGACGATGGTCTGGTCGAGCGCCGCCAGGAACATGGTCAGCATCAAGCTGATCAGGATGGTGCGGACTTCATCAGGGGTCAGCGGCGAAGGCGGCGCATCGCGGACATCGATCGCCCCGCTCGCCACGTCACGCAGTTCGGCGGCGATCGTTTTGGGCAATGTCTTGATGCCGGCAGGTTGACGGCTCTGCCGTTCGAACTTGTTCATGGCTGTAATTTGGTGTGCGGCGCAATGCCGTGAGGGAATCGTTCTATTAAGGTGTACTTATGCGGTAGAACTTGATCGAGGCAGGCACCTGTGCGCATGGGTGCGTCCCGCCACGCTCAATCGCAATGACGTGATCCCCTGGCTGGACTTGGAGACGTGACTTAGCGTCAGGATTTCGGCCGTCGCTTCAGCCGTGCCCGTTTTGGCAACAATGCCGGCCATTGCACGATGTGATCTTCAAGGTCAGCGTCGGCAATCTCGTTCTCGGTACCCTGCACCCGTCCGCGGACGGAGACGCCGGCTTCGTGAACGGTGTTGGGATCGCCCGAAACCAGCGGATGCCACCAATAGAGGTCGCGCCCTTCAGCGACCAGTCGGTAGCCGCAGCTCGGCGGCAACCAGTTCAGGGTCCGGACGTTTTGGGGCGTCAGTCTGACGCAGTCCGGAACCTTGTCGGAACGGTTGGGATAATCCTTGCAGGTGCACAGGCCGGCATCCAGCAGCTTGCAGGACACATGGGTGAAATAAATCTTGCCGGTATCTTCATCCTCCAGTTTTTCCAGGCAGCAGCGCGCGCAGCCGTCGCACAGGCTCTCCCATTCTACGTTGGACATCTCCTCCAACGTCTTGGTTTTCCAGAAGAATCCATCCTGATTTGAAACTGGCTTAGGAGGTGCGGTCATGAGTCTCGATATTTAGAGCGTCGGCCCGTTCTAGGCGCTGTCACGGCAAGAGCAACAAGGGAGGGCTTCGCGGATCGCCGAAAACCCTTGAAAGCCATTAGTCGTACCGTTGAAAATCGCAAGCGGAGCATTGGTTTATCGCCCCCGCTCGGCTAGAACAAATCATGAGTCTACCCACAGGTGCAAAAGCGCCTTGGGGTTGCCGCAACACTCCCGCAAGACGCTCCAACGGCACCCTGCCGGGTGCATGAACGCTTTCGAACCGACCAAGGGTCCCGGGTGCGCAAGATTATCCCAGACGACTGGAAAGGACGGCTCGATAATCTCCGTCTCGATCTGGACGCGCGTTTCGATTCCGCGCTGTTCTCCTCGCTAAGGGGCGCGCGGGAACTGTACGAACGCTATTCGACCTTCATGGACCGCTTCTATATCGGCCGTTGGAAGCGCTGGGTCTTCGTCGAACCGCTGTCGGAGGCGGCCACGATCGGGCTCGGCGGCCTCATCCTGATGCTGGCGCTGGCGATCCCCGCCTTTCGTGAAACCGCCGACGAGGACTGGCTGAAAAAGTCAGATCTCGCGGTGACGTTCCTCGACCGCTACGGCAATCCGATCGGCAGCCGCGGCATCAAGCACAACGACTCGATCCCGCTTGAGGATTTCCCGGACAACCTGATCAAGGCAACCCTTGCCACCGAAGACCGCCGCTTCTACGAGCATTTCGGCATCGATATAGCCGGCACGGCGCGTGCGCTCGTGACCAATGCACAAGCCGGCGGCGTGCGCCAGGGCGGCTCCTCGATCACCCAGCAGCTCGCCAAGAACCTGTTCCTCAACAACGAGCGCACCATCGAGCGCAAGGTGAAGGAAGCGTTCCTCGCGGTCTGGCTGGAGACGCGGCTGACCAAAAACGAAATTTTGAAGCTCTATCTCGATCGCGCCTATATGGGCGGCGGGACCTTCGGCGTCGATGGTGCTGCGCATTTCTACTTCAACAAGTCGGCGCGTGACGTCAATCTCGCGGAGGCCGCGATGCTGGCCGGCCTGTTCAAGGCGCCGACCAAATACGCCCCGCATATCAACCTGCCCGCGGCGCGCGCGCGCGCCAATGTGGTGTTGGACAACCTGGTCGACGCCGGCTTCATGACCGAAGGCCAAGTGTTCGGCGCGCGGCGCAATCCCGCCTTCGCGGTCGACCGTCGCGATGAGAATTCTCCGAACTATTATCTCGACTATGCGTTCGACGAGATGCGCAAGCTGGTCGATACATTTCCGAAATCCTATTCCGAGCGCGTATTTGTGGTCCGCACCGCGATCGACATGAACGTGCAGCGCGCAGCGGAAGAAGCCATCGAAAACCAGTTGCGCCAGTTCGGCCGCGACTATCACGCGACGCAGGCTGCAACCGTGGTTGCCGATCTCGACGGCGGCGTGCGCGCCATGGTGGGCGGGCGCGACTACGGCGCGAGCCAGTTCAACCGCGCCACCGACGCCTATCGCCAGCCGGGATCGTCGTTTAAGCCTTACGTCTACACCACCGCGCTGTTGAACGGCTTCAAGCCGACATCGATCGTCGTCGACGGGCCGGTCTGCATCGGCAACTGGTGTCCGCAGAACTACGGCCACTCCTATTCCGGCGCGGTGACGCTGACGCAGGCGATCACACGCTCGATCAACGTCGTTCCGGTGAAACTGTCGATCGCGATCGGCGGCAAGGGCGGCCCGAAGGCCGGCCGCGCCAAGATCGTCGAGGTGGCGCGGCGCTTCGGCATCAAGGCACCGTTGCCGGATACCCCGTCGCTGCCGATCGGCGCTGACGAAGTCACCGTGATCGAGCACGCCGTGGCTTATGCGACCTTCCCCAACAAGGGCAAGTCGGTGGCCCCGCATGCGGTGCTGGAAGTGCGTACCGGCGCCGGCGACCTGGTCTGGCGCTTCGACCGCGACGGCAAGAAGCCGCTTCAAGCCATCCCGGCCTCCGTCGCCGCTGACATGGCGGGGATGATGAGCCACGTCGTCAGCGAAGGTACCGCGCGGCGCGCCGCGCTCGACGGCATTCCAACCGCCGGCAAGACCGGCACCACCAACGCCTATCGCGATGCGTGGTTCGTCGGATATACCGGCAACTTCGTCTGCGCGGTCTGGTATGGCAATGACGACTACTCGCCGACCAATCGCATGACCGGCGGCTCGCTGCCGGCGCAGACCTGGCACGACATCATGACCGCCGCGCACCAGGGCGTCGAGATCAAGGAAATTGCCGGCATCGGCGCCGGCCAGAAATTGCCGCAACCCCCGGTCCCCGCGACAGTCGCAGCGCTCGGCGCGCCCAAACCTCCCGAGATCAAGCCGGGACCGCCGCCGGTCCTCACCAAGCGCGGCGCCGACATCCTGGTGCGCGTGGAGAAGTTGCTCGATGAGGCGGCCAAGAGCGCCGCCAAGACGTCGTCCGACGAGCCGGGCAAACCCACCAAGCCGGTGTCGTCGAGCGCGCTTCCATTTCCCGATAGTTTTGCGGCGGCAACGCCGAACAGTGCGGCTCCATCGGCGCCGCGCAAGAACTAAAGTAACCCGTGCGGCTGATCTTCATCACGCTTCTGGCGCTGTTGCTTGCCACCGTCGTCGGCGTTGGCGCGACCTGGATGACCGCGACGCGCGGCACCGATGTCGGCACGCTCAGGATCGGCGCCTGGACCGCCCGGCCCAAGACGGGCACTGCCGATGTCGATCCCTATTCGCGCGCGACCATCGTGCGCAACGGCGAGTTGCCGATCGGCACCGGCGACGGCGTGGCGTTTTCGGCGACCACGGATGACCGCAAGCGGCCGCTTGACGGCCGCTGCGACGTGCTCGTCAGCGGCGTTACCCCCGCGGCGCGTTTCTGGACGCTGACGCTATACGACCAGAAGGGGCACCTCGTCGCCAACTCGCTGCAACGTTACGGTTTCACCAGCCAGGAGATCATTCGCGGCTCGGACGGCTCCTTTGAAATCCGCGTCGCTTCGCGATCGCGCGCGGGAAACTGGCTTCCGACCGGCGGGATCGAACGTTACGCGCTGATGCTGCGGCTGTACGATACGCCGGTCGGCGTGGCGACGCGGACCCAGCGTGATGCGCCCATGCCATCCATTGCGACGGTGGGGTGCCCATGATCCGCCTCGTGTTCACGATCATCGCGGGCGTGCTGCTGGGCGGCATCGTGCATCTTGTCAGCGTGCTGGCATTGCCGCGGATCGCGACCCAGGACGCCTATTCGCGGCTGACGCCGATGACCAAGCTCAACGCCGTCACCCCTCTCCCGCTCGTCGATCCCAACAATTCGCCAATGCCGTTCATGGATCCGGCGTTCGCGGTCGCGATTTGCCGCTACGACCTTTCCACCGGACCGATCAAGCTCGCCGTCCCCGTCAGCCAGGCCTATACTTCGGTGTCGTTCTACACACGCAACGAGGTCGCTTATTACGCGATCAACGACCGCTCGGCCGGACGCAAGGTAATCGAGCTCGATTTGATGACCGAGGCCCAGCACAACGATTTGCCGGAGGATGAAGACATAACGGCGGCCGACCGGCTGATCATCGATTCCCCGACCGCGACCGGACTGATCGTGCTGAAGGCGTTGGCGCCGGAGCCTGGCCTGATGCCGCAGGCGCAAGCCGCGCTCGCCGCGTCGAGCTGCAGGCTGCAGACCGATGCGCCCGCCAAGCAGGCAGAAGCGCCGCGCGGCAAGCGCTGATAAAACCAATGCAGACTTCGTTCGAAAGCTAGCCGCGTGTCGTGAGCGCATGGCCGATGACGGGCGCGGTTACGACCGGCGGATTGGCGGTCTGTGCCGCGAGTTCGCCGATCAAGCGGTCGGAATCGACCGCCATGCCGTCAGGCGCCTGGATCACCAGCCGCTCCAGCGCCCAGCGGTAGGAAGAAACCCGCCGCTCCAGGCACTGCTGCACCCATTGCACGATCAGCGTGTTCTCCTGCATGCGAGCGATCGCGTCGTCGCGTTCGCGCGGCGACAATTCCGAGACATGAGCGAGGCTGGCGTTCCGTTTGCGGTCGAGTTCGAGCACCTTGATGGCGCTGGCGAAGAACGGCTCGAACCGGGAGATGTCGTCGCGCACGTCATCGATCAAGTTGGCGTAGCGAGACGAGTGCGAACGATGCGGCTCGTCGATCAGGGCGCGGCCGTAGGCGGTGCGATCGAAGATTGGCACCTGCCGCCACGGCGAAGGTAGCGGCTTGTAGTCGCCAAACACGCTCTTCCAGGCCGGCCGCGAGTGCGGTGGTTCGATCAGCGGATAGGCCAGGTCGCGAAGCTGCCGCTCGTTGTCGGTGAGCTGGAATTGCGACGGACGCAGGCCGACGCTGGAGGTCGCTTCAGTGCCGAGCCAACGGTGCATGTCGTCACTGACGAAATCAGCACGGGTGCGGCCGAAATCGCCGCCGCTGCAAGCCCCGAGCGTCACACTTGCAAGAAGCAGCGTCAGGGCCCGTGACATTAACCGGATCGAATGATGCGTGTCCGGCATGTCGTAATGCCGGTGCTCAGCGTCGGCGGCGACGTCTTCCCGGAGCCGTCCCTTCTTCCGGACCGCGGCCACCACTGGTTTCATCGGTCTGGCGGTCGATCCGGACGACGGGAAGAATCAGGACGGTGCCCATGCCTTCGCGCGGCGCAGCATCGATCGCGGAGCCCGCCCACCGCGACGACGGAAAATCAACGATAATCCCCATATCAAGCTCTCTCTGATCGCCGCTCCGACACGATCTGTCCGGCAGCCCGCGATCATTAAGATCAGGACGTGGTTAACGGCATCTTAATTTATCTGCGGCAGATGCCGTTGGCGCCGCCGTCGGTACGCCACGTTGCGGTCCGACCACAGCCCGGGCGGTTCAGGGTCGGACTACCGCGCTTCCGCCGTTAACCCCTATTGGTGGGTTGAATAGTAAGGCGCTGGCCCTGCGCAGACTTCCCGAACCATGACGCGCGCGGTACGCTATCGTCGTGTATCATCGCGCAGTTCGGACAGGCGCCGATCATCTGTACGCCCGCCAGCTTGAACTTCACCAAGACTATTTCGAATCGCTGGCGACAGTTTGGACAGCTATCGTCCGATATGTCGCGAGCACTCATTGCCCGCTCTCTTGGAACCAGCAAGAAACATTGCCCTAAACGTGGTCACTAAAACCTTGTTCGTGGCACGAGGTTCCTAATTCTGATTGGCCGTCCGGACGCGACCAATCACCGCTGGTGCCAGCGGTGATTTGAAAGTTTTCCGCGCAGACTGGATTCTATGCCCGCGAAGGCCGGTGCGAGGTACGAGATCGCTGCTTTGTCTCGCCGCGGATGACCCATCTAAATAGCCGCTCTCGCAACTCAGGTCGCGAACGGCGCGCCAATAGCGCTGCAACAACAACGCCGTTGAGAACGAGCCAGCCAATTACAATTGTGCTCAGAACAGACATGCTTTGCTCCTAACAAATAACGAGTGAGCAAAACGTTCAGTTCCTTCGAACGATCGATTTCCAACTGTAGGCGCCCCATGCGAATATCTTGGCGTAAATACTTGATTTATATTGATAATTGTAGAAATGGCCGCCGGTTGGCGCCGGTAACGAAATCCGGTGGTTAAGGGCTATTAATCTTAACGAGCTGTTAAAGTGACTCGGCATAGGCTGTCGCGAGGGATGAATCAGTCGCGTACACCTGACATGACGACAACTCCACTGTTTCCAGGCCTTGATGGGTTGATGACGCTCTCCCGCCGCGAGGGCGTCGACATCCGCCCCACCCTGTTGCGTGTGCTGACCGACCTCTACGTTCAAGCCAGCAAGCATACGACCGACGAGGAGCGGCAATTTGTCGAGCTGACCTCGCGGCTGATCGATCAGGTCGACGACGCGACGCGCGCGGCGGTGCGTGCACGCCTTGCGATCTACCCGAACGCGCCGGATGAAATTTTAAGAAAACTGGGGTTGAAGCCGATCAATCCCGAGCCCACCGTTCTCGTCGCCCGGGAGATTCCGCGGCCCGTGGCGCCGGCGCAGCCGGGCCCACTGAGCGAAGCGCAGTTGCGGATGCAAGCCAATTTGTCGATGCAGCCGAATGACGCCGCTGAAATCCACGACATGTTCTTCCGCGCCAGCGCCAGCGAGCGCGCGCTGATCCTGCACAATCTGGCCGAGACCCCGCTGCGCGCCTCGGCCCGTATTCCCGCAAGCCGCGCCTCGCGTGCCGTCGAAACGCTCGAGATGGCCGCGTTCGCAACCGACGTCGAAAACTTCACCCTCGAAATCGGCGAGACCCTGATATTGTCGTCGCGTGTGGCGGCGCAGGTCGTCAATGATGCCGGCGGTGAGCCGCTCGCTTGCGCCGCCAAGGCGCTCGACATGCCAAGCGCGGTCTTTCAGCGCGTGCTGCTATTCCTGAGGCCCGAAATCGGCACTTCTGTGCACCACGTGTATCGGCTGTCGCGGCTTTACGACCGCTTGAGCGAACGATCGGCGCTGGTCATGCTGGCGGCCTGGCGCGGCTCTACCATGGCGGTCACCCGCGCCAAATATCGCCCCGCCCTGCACGACGACGATCGCCAGCGCGCGCGCGCCACGCCCGCGCAGACCCGCCCCATCACGCAACCCGGCGCCGGCATCGTGGTGCGTACCGGCTCGAAAGGCTAGAAGTGCGGCGTCCATCGCGCGTCGGCATCAAGCGCGTGCGAGATCGAGAAAATGCCGACCGGTCCGGTCCTCGGTCTCGACGATCCAGGCATCCGGATCAAAACGGATTTCCTTGGCGAGACGCTCCTCCACGGATTGTTCAGGCACCGGCTCTTTCGACATCGGCATGAAAAAGCGTTCGATCGGCCTGGAGTCGTCATAGACCGTCTGCGGTGCAGGCACGTACAACATGGCATTGCCATCAAGCGTCGCCACCTTGACGAACACAGCACCGGCCTCTTCTGCGCCGCGGCGGCGCACTGCGCCGAACACGCCCTCGGTCTGGCAGCGCCGCAAATAAGCCGCCACCCAAATACTGGATTTCAATCGCATAGGGCTGACGTATAGGCCAGCGGATATATTGAAGCTAGTGTAGTATTCGACGTTCGCGCCTTATGTTGCTACGCCTTCATCTGCGAACTTCGCAAACGGACACTGCAAGATCGGCACGCCGTGGACTGCCGCTCATAATGGATAGATCGCGCGCGAATGACGAGTGAAAAATCCGGAGCCACCATCGCGACCGTCACCGTCGCGCCTGTGGATTTGTCTGCGTCGGAGCGGCAAAACATCTTCGTCTATCTGGGCGCCCTGATCGTGCTCTTGGCCTTTGGTAGCCCGTCGGGAGGCCTGATCGATATTCCGATCAGTTTCTTTCTAAAAAACAGGCTGCATTTGACGGCGCACGAGGTCGCCACGTTCCGGCTCATTGTCGCGATCCCGCTCTATCTCGCCTTCGTGTTCGGATTTATCCGCGACATGTGGAACCCGCTTGAGATGAGAGATCGCGGATTCATGCTGTTGTTTGGCGGCATCACGGCCCTGCTCTACATCTGCTTCGCAGTCACGCCGATGAGCTACATGACGCTCCTCATCGCGGTCGTTCTGCTGACTGCATCGTTTCTGTTCGTCTCGAGCGCGCAAAACGGGCTGACTTCAATGATCGGCCAGCAGCATGCGATGACCGGTCAGGTCAGCGCGGTGTGGAACGTCTTCCTGTCGATCCCGACCGTGGCCGCCCTTTTGATCGGCGGCGCGCTTAGCGGCGTGCTTGAAGAGGAGAACCCGGATCAGGCGGTTCGCATCCTGTTTCTTGCCGGCGCCTCGGTCATGACCGCGATTGCCCTCTACGCACTGTGGAAGCCGCGAGATGTGTTCGACAATGTCAGCGTCGAAGCCGACGGTCATCCGATGAAGGATTTGATGCGGCTGGTGCGGCACCGGCCGATCTATCCAGCTTTGCTGATCTGGCTGTTATGGAATTTCGCGCCCGGTTCGACCACGCCGCTTCAGTATCATCTTCAGAACACCCTGCACGCGACCGACGCCCAATGGGGACAGTGGAACGCGATATTCGCCGCGTCCTTTATTCCGACATTCATCGTCTACGGACTGCTCTGCCGCCGACTTGCGTTGAAGACGCTGCTATGGTGGGGGACGGCTCTCGCCGTTCCCCAGATGGTTCCCTTGCTCTTCATCGATACGATGACGCAAGCCTTGATTGCTGCAGTGCCGATCGGCCTGATGGGCGGCCTTGCCACCGGCGCTTACCTCGATCTGATCATCCGCTCCTGCCCCCGCGGCCTGCAGGGCACGACGCTCATGTTGTCGAACAGTCTCTATTTCGTCGTCGTGCGATTTGGCGACGTGCTCGGCACCCATCTTTACGATCGTTACGGCGGCTTTGCCGTCTGCGTCATTGCGATCACGATTGTCTACGCCCTGATCCTGCCGGCGCTCCTGTTGGTGCCCAACGAGGCCGTCGCCACAGCCGACGGGCAGATGCCCTTGGTCTGACCGGCGTTGATGCGATCGACGAAAGTTTCGCCAATGCCAATATCGCTTGGTTCGCCTGGCGAGTTAAGGCTCAATCGAGGGGATGGCCGACCATCGCTGCGAGTTCGCGCACCAGGCGATCGGACATCTGCCCCGTGGGCGGCATCTTGTGCTCGCGCTCGAATTTGTGGATCGCAGCCTGGGTGTCGGAGCCGATCGCGCCGGTCGCCTTCAGTTGGCCATAGCCATATTCGGTCAACGCGCGCTGCACCGCCGCAACGCGGCGGGAGCCCGTGATCGAAGCTACATCGCCGTGGGGTGGCGGAATTAGCGCGGGCGGCCGCACCACATTCGAGGGCGCGATCGGCGCGGCTGCGGTGGCCTTGACGAGATTGGAAATGGAATCGGCAGGTTTGGGATCGGCAGCCTTGGATTCAACAGCCTTGGATTCAGCAGCCTTGGATTCAGAAGGCTTGGCTTCGACCGGTTTGATTTCGATCGGTCTGGATTCGAACAGCGTAGCGTCAGCGTCAACCGGGCGCGCACGCGGCAAGGGATTGGCCGACAACGCCGCAGCCGGAACAGCGACGGATGAACCGAACATCGGTGCCGGATGGCGCCCGGCCTGCAGGAAGAGCGCATTGGTGACGATGGCGCTGACAGCTGCGAAGGCGAGCCCGCCCGCGATCACATCCTTTGGACTATGCATCAGGACGCGCATCGCAAATCCGCGCTCCGCTTCGACCGCCACAGCGTTCGCTTTACGGCGGCGCCGGCGACGGGGCATCTCATCGTCGCTCGCAATCTGTCTAGGCACTTTTCTTCACCTGGGGGGTTTGATCGTGTGATGGGGAACGCGATGGTGTCAGCGTGGCGATATTGCTCGATGGTTGCTGTATCGTCGGCGCGGTGAACACCAACGGCAGTGCGACCGTCACCGTGGTGCCTTCGTCGATCTTGCTCTGCACGGTCATTTCGCCCGAATGCAGGCCGACCAGACTCTTGACGATCGACAGGCCAAGACCGGTGCCTTCGTGCCGCCGCTGATAGGTCTTCCCGGCCTGGAAGAACGGCGCGCCTATCAGCTTGAGATCCTCGGCCGCAATGCCGACACCGGTATCGCTGATGCGAAGCATCAGCCGCGGGCCCTCGACATCAGCCGATGCTGTAACCTTGCCGCCGCGCTCGGTAAATTTGATGGCGTTGACAACGAGGTTCAGCACAATCTGCTTGAACGCGCGCGGGTCGCCGGTGATCTCAGGAAGATCCTGCGACACGCTGGCTATAAGATCGATTCCATTTTCCCTGGCCTTGAGCGCCAGCAGGTTGCAGCAACTGACCAGTGCCGCGTGCGGCGCGAACGGCTCCGGCGAAATTTCGAAATTGCCGGATTCCATCTTCGACATGTCGAGAATGCTATTGACCACCGACAACAGGTGCTGACCGGAATCACGGATCAAGAGAGCGTATTCCTTGCGCCGCGCCGCATTCAGTATCAAGGTCTCTTCCTCCGCGATCATTTCGGAGAAGCCGATGATCGCATTAAGCGGCGTGCGCAATTCGTGGCTCATGGTCGCAAGGAAGCGGGTCTTGGCGGCGTCCGCCTGCTCGGCGGCGGCGTGCGCCAGATCGAGGGCCTGCTCCTGGACCTTCCGGTCGGTGACGTCGCGCATCACCGCGACGACTTCGGCCTCGGACGACATCGCCGGCTGCGCGGCCTGGTCCAGCGGCCGGCAGCGCATTTCCACCCAGATGAAATCGGCCTGACCGCCTTGGCCGGCCTCGCTGCCACGCTGCCTGTCGCGCCGGAGGCGGAATTCGACGCTGCCCGCTTCGCCGCCACGAGCGGCGTCGGACAGAGCGGTGAGATAGGCCGGGCGATCCGCGACATGGACGCGGTCGAACAGGCCGTGACCCAGCAGGCGCGCAGCCGGCGTGCCCAGCATCGTCTCCGCCGCCGGTGAGATGAATTGCACGGCGCCATTGCGGCGATGACGCGAGATGACGTCGCTCATGTTCCGCGCCAGCAGGCGATAGCGGTCTTCTTCGGTATTGAGCAGCGCGACGCTGGTGCGCGCCAGCGATTCCGCGCCGAAGGCAAGACCAGCCGCATAGAGCGCCGCCGAAGCGACGCCGAATCCCATCAGCATGCCGTGCAAGGCGGCGCCGGTTTCTGGCGGCCGCAGCATGTCGAGACATCCGGCCGCGATCAGTGATGCGGCGCACGACAAAGCGAGCATGGAGGCGAACGCGACCACGCGGCGCGATGCCGAGAGCGCCGCTTCCAGCGGAATCACGACGAGCCAGATCGCCGCAAAGGATTCGATACCGCCGGTATTCACGGCGACCACCATGACGAGACTGGCCAGCGCCAGCGACGACAGCAGATGCGCGCCTTCGTAGCGGCCGGTGCGCGACAGGAACCATGACAACAGAATTGGAGCCATCAGCCAGGCGAACGCCGCGACCTCCAGCGCCGACGGCGCGCCGCGCATCGCTAGATAGATCGGGAACGCGGCGAAGGCGGCGAGACTTCCGAGCAACCGCGGCGCCATAAAGAGGCGATGGCGAGCGCGCGTCAACGCGTCATATCGCGCCGAGGGATGCAGCAGCGCGTCAAGACAATCGCGGATGATACTCAACACAGTCACGGCTCTCTCGCGCCTCGGCTTGTTCGTCGATCAGACGCGCCGGAACGCCCCCTTTATCGTTGCGCCAACGTGTCAGAGCGACATTAAATGAACGCTAAGGCGCGGTCCTGCCGCGGCAAAACGCCATGTGTTGGCGGGTTTTTCGCGCCTATTGCGCGCGCCATTTGACGCAGATGGTGAACGTCGGGTTTCCGAGAAGAAGCCGATATGGTTTCGAAATGGTGGATGCTGCGGATGCATGCCGGCCGTCGTAAAAGCGGGCCGCGTCAACCGAATATTTACGGCGAATGGGAAAGCCCCGGACATTTTACGAATTTTCAGGGCGTTAAGCCCAATGCAATCACTTGCGATTTATCGAGGACTGTTAGTTCGGATCCATTGCGGGATCAATCGCAACAGGTTGGGAAGAAGCGGGTCGCGGGATGTTTTTTCTGCTGCGCATGGCGTTCTGGCTGGGGCTGGTGCTCGTGCTGTTGCCGCGGGACAAGACCCCTGAATCGGAAAAGCAGCCGCAGGTTGGCGCCTCGGATGCTGTCCAGGCCGCGACCGCAGCGGTGTCGGACATGAGCCAGTTCTGCAAGCGTCAGCCCGCGGCGTGCGAAGTCGGCGGCCAGGCCGCGACCGTGATCGGCCAGCGCGCCCAGCAAGGCGCGCGCAAGCTCTATCAGATCATCACCGACAAGAAGCCGCCCGACCACACAAGTTCGATCGGCGGCAACGAAGACGTCGGAGCATCGCTGACCGCCATGGCGCCGCGCGACACGCTGACGGTTGATGATCTCAACGCCGAGTGGCACGTTCCGCCGGCGCCATGAACGGAATTTAGGCCCGGAACCGCCTGCATTTTCGCGATGCCGTATCGCTTTCGCCCGCCAGCGATCCTATATTGGGTTTTCGGATTGGGACGCGGGCTATCATGACGATCGACGAAATCAGAGAGAACTTTGTGCTGCTGGACGATTGGGACGACCGCTACCGGTACGTCATCGAACTCGGCCGCACGCTCGAGCCGATGCCCGAAGCCGAGCATTCCCAGGAAAACAAGGTGCAGGGCTGCGCGAGCCAGGTGTGGCTTTCGAGGCGGATCGACCGCAAAAGCCGGAACGAGCCCGTATTGAAATATCTCGGCGACAGCGACGCTCATATCGTGCGCGGGCTGATCGCGATCCTGCTGACGCTTTATTCGGGCCACACGCCACGCGAAATCCTTTCAACCGATGCGATCGCGCTGTTCGACGAGTTCGGATTTCGCGAGCATCTGACGCCACAGCGCTCCAACGGCCTGCGTTCGATGGTGGAGCGGATTCGCGCGGACGCGCGACAGGCGCTCGCCGCGGTTTCCTGAAACCCGACGCTGACTGCTCAGCGCTTAAAAAACCGGCTTTATTTCCGACGCGGCCGCTGCTGGCCGAGCCCCATTTTTTTTGCGAGCTGCGAACGCGCCACCGCATAATTCGGCGCCACCATTGGGTAATCCGCCGGCAAGCCCCATTTGTCGCGGTATTGCTCCGGAGTCATATTGTACTTCGTGCGCAAATGCCGCTTCAACGATTTGAAGCGTTTGCCGTCCTCCAGACAGACCAGATAATCAGGGGTCATCGACTTCTTCAGCGATATCGCCGGCTTTGCGGGCTCGAGGGGCACCTCGGTCCGCCCCGTCGAGACCCGCAGCAAGGCCGCGTGAATCTGGCTAATCAGGTTAGGTATCTCGGAAGCCGGCGTCGGATTGTTGCTGAGATAAGCGGAGACGATATTCGCCGTCAAATCGATGAAGTTCTTGCCGGCAGCATCTGTCATGGACTGGACCTTTCGAAGACCATCTCGCGCAATGACGCGACATCATCGCGCAGTATTTCGCCGCGAGATACGCTTTGCAGAATCTTCCGCTATTCATCCAATTATGGGCGGATTACTGGCGCCATGACAAGAACGGCAGTATTCCGCCTCGAAAGGCCGTTCCGGCTAAGTAGAGTTCCCACTTCACGGACGGTGGTCGAGATGAGCCCGCAACTCATCGATCGAGGCAAACCGCATCATGCCTTCGGGCATCTGCGCCTCGATCGAACCGTCGGAATACAGCGAATACGCCATGCCATCGACAACGCCCGATTTCAGCACGGTTACCGCGGGCTGGTCTTCGCCGTGCGCGGCTGCCTCAGGAGCGTCAGGAGGGGTCGGAGACGTTCGCCCGCCGCGGCGCTGCGGCGGCACTTCCGGGCCCCGCCCGCGCTCCGACTTCGGCCAGGCGTCTTCAAACGTCGCAGGCGGCGCTTCCCCTGGTTCCGGAGGCGGCGGGAGTTCGGGCGCCGTCGGGTCGGCGCCGCGCGCCTGGGTGCGCTCGCGCTCTTTCCGCGATGTCGAGGAAAACAACAGATTGCGGCGCGGCTTTGGGGCCGGTTCAGCGGCTTCCGTCCGGATTGGCGCGTCAGCGCGACCACGCGACGCGGCCTCCTGATGCCATGGCGGCGGCGAAGAGGGGGCACCTAATTCGGCATTGCCGGCATTTTCCGCCGCGGCGCCGTCGCGGCCGAACTGGAATTCCTCCTCGCCCGCAGCACCAGCTAGGATCGATGGCGATGCCGCCCGTGCACGCTGTTCGGCGGGGCGTAGCCGCTGCGCAATGATCTTCAACTCGCGCACGACCGCCCCAATGCCGAGCAGGATCATGCCGGTGCAAACCGCGACGACGCCGACCAGGATCAAGGTGTTGCCGAAACCAAATTCCTTGATCGGAATCCCGAAAGCGATCGCCAGGAGGCCGGCCAGCACAGAGCCGATCCCAGCGATCAGCAAGACGATCATCATAAATCTTACCCCCTAGTGTGGTGGTCGAGATGTCCTCTTCCCGCATCTTTCGCGGAGGAGGGCTTCTGAACCAGGACCACACCGCCTACGCCACGATACCGTCATATTATGCGTGGCGCCAACGGCCAATTGGGAAAGGCGTTCCCAAATCAGTGGATCAAGAAATGTCGCAACAAGTACGTTGGCTTGCGAGGGCTTGCGGGGTGCCAACCTTGCCGGAATTTCACCCTTCCGGATCTACTTGCTGCATTGCGTCAGGGAAATTACGCCACAATTCCCAATTACTCGGAAAGGGAACTGCGCTATATGGATGCCGGGGAACGAGGCCCAAAAGCGCCAAAGCTGGGCCACAGGGGACACCGGGTTACCAATAGCCATGTCATCGATCACAACTTCGGCCATCGACACGCCAGCGAGGCGCTCGGTGGAACGAACTTGCGACGACCTCGCCATTCTCGTCTTGGCCGTGGTCGCCGTCGTCGCAGGACTAACGTTCCGCGACTACGGATTGGGCTGGGATGATTACACCCACGCTGAATACGCCGACCTGTTGCTGCGCATGTACGGTTCCGGATTCAAGGATACCGGCGCGCTGTCGTTCGCCAATCTCTACATGTATGGCGGCGGCTTCGACATGGCGGCGGCGCTGCTGCACAAGCTCATTCCGCTCGAACTGTTCGAGACCCGCCGGCTGGTCGGGGCCATTGTCGGCGTGATTGGGCTCGCCGTGACGTGGCGGCTTGGCCGCCGCGTCGGCGGCCCGCTCGCCGGCCTTGCAACCCTGCTGCTGCTGGCACTGTGTCCGATCTTCTACGGCCACATGTTCATGAATCCGAAGGATGCGCCGTTTGCGGTGGCGATGGTGATCCTGATGATGGGCCTCGTTCGCCTTGCTGAGGAATATCCACAGCCCTCCGCCCGGACCATTCTGATCGTGGGCCTAGGCGCCGGCCTTTCGATCGGCTCGCGCATCCTCGGCGGATTGGCTCTGGTCTACGCGTTGGTAGGGTTCGTGCCGCTATTCGTCGATGAAATCCGCAACGTCGGCACGCGCGAAGCCCTGCATCGGTTCGCGCATGTACTCTATGTGCTGCTGCCGGGCCTCGTCCTCGGTTACCTCATCATGGGACTGATCTGGCCGTGGTCCATCATCGAGCCGGACAATCCGTTCCGTGCACTCGGCTATTTCTCGCACTTCTTCGAAAAGCCGTGGAAGGAAATGTTCGACGGCGCGCTGGTGTCAGTGCCCGACATGCCCTGGTCGTACCTGCCGACCCTGTTTGCGCTCCAACTTCCCGAAGTGCTGCTCGCCCTTGCCATCGGCGGGGTGATCGGCGCGTTCGTGGTGCTGCCGCGCAGCGACGTCACCGCGCGCCGCAAGACCATCTTGCTGATGCTGATGCTCGCCGCCACGCTTCCGCTTGTGGTCGCGATGGTGAAGCGCCCCGCGCTTTATAACGGCATCCGGCATTTCATTTTCGTTATCCCGCCGATGACCGTGCTCGCGGGGCTGGCCTTTGCCTGGGCGATGAACTGGCTCAAGGAAAACCGCCGGAATTGGCAGCCGGCAGCCGTAACGGTGTTCGCATTCGGCCTGCTATTGTCGCTTGGCGAGATGATCCGGCTGCACCCCTACCAGTACACCCATTTCAATCATATCGCCGGTACGGTACGCGCCGCCGACGATCGCTACATGCTGGATTATTGGGGCCTTGCCTTGAAGCAGGCCTCCGACGGCCTGCGCGAACAACTTGACGAAAAACAGGAAGCGCCGCCCAAAGGGCGCAAGTGGAAAGTTGCGGTATGCGGCCCACAACGGCCGGCCCAGGTGGCGCTCGGTCCCGATTTCACCATCGGGTGGGATAGCCATGCGGCCGACTTCGCCATGACGCTCGGCGAGTTCTACTGCAAGGGCCTGACCGCACCGGTCATGGTGGAGATCAAGCGCGACGACGTGGTGTTTGCGCGCGTCTACGACATCCGCGGCCGCAGCATTTCGAGCCTACTGTCGATACCGGCGCCGTAGCGGAATATCATCTCCCGGCATGACAGCCACGCACGCCCCGCGTCTTGCTGCAAGCTTGTCGCAGGAATAGGCTTAAGCCCATTCCACCATGTCTCGAAGGAGCCGGTTATGTCGCCAGCGGAAGCGCACCTGAAGGAAGTGCCGTCCGGCATGACGGATGCCGAATGGAACCAGCGGGTCAATCTCGCCGCCTGCTACCGCCTCGTGGCGCTCTACGGCTGGGACGATCTGGTCGACACCCATATCTCGGCGCGGGTGCCGGGACCGGACCATCATTTCCTGATCAATCCCTACGGCTTGATGTTCGACGAAATCACGGCCTCGAGCCTCGTCAAGGTCGATCTGGACGGCAACCAGCTCACCAGGAGCGACTACAGCATCAACCCGGCCGGCTTCACCATCCATTCAGCGATCCATGAGGTCCGCGAGGATGCCGGCTGCGTGCTCCATCTGCACACCTTGGACGGCACGGCGGTCTCGAGCTCGCTGGAAGGCCTGCTGCCGCTGAACCAGACCACGCAGTTCGTCACCCACGACCTCGCCTATCACGATTACGAAGGGGTGGCGCTGGATCACGACGAACGTCCGCGCCTGCAAAAGGATCTTGGCAGCAAGAACCACATGCTGTTGCGCAACCACGGTACGCTGACAGTCGGCCGCTCCGTCGCCTCCGCCTTCGAGCGGATGTACCATCTGGAGCGGGCCTGCTCGATGCAGGTGCGCACTCGCATGCTCGGGCCATCAGCCTACCCGATCGAGCAGGCAGTGATCGAAAAGAATACGGAACTGTTCGGCAACCCCGATCGTGCCGAATTGCGGTCGACCGATCTGGTGTGGCCGCCCTTGCTGCGCAAGCTCGACCGCATCGATCCCACCTACAGGAATTGACGTCCCGGAGCGGACAAACAGCACGAGAGTTCACGAGGCGTGACAGTTCTGGTGACCGGCAGTTCCGGCCATCTCGGCGAGGCGCTGGTCCGTACCTTGCGGGCGCGACGTCGCGAGACCGTCGGTATCGACGTTCGCGCCGGTGCGTTTACCGATCGGATGGGTACGATCACCGACCGCGCTTTCGTGCGCCGCTGCATGCAGGGCGTCGACGTCGTGCTGCACACGGCGGCGCTGCACAAGCCGCACGTGGTGACACACAGCCGTCAGGATTTTGTCGACGTCAACGTGTCAGGCACGCTCAATCTGCTTGAGGAAGCCGTCGCGGCCGGTGTTCCCGCCTTCGTCTACACCAGCACAACGAGTGTGTTCGGCGACGCGCTGGTACCAGCGCCCGGCGAGCCGGCGGCGTGGGTGACCGAAGAGTTTCCCCAGCTGCCGAAAAACATCTACGGTATCACCAAGATAGCCGCGGAGGATTTGTGCCGGCTATTCACCCGCAACCATTCGCTTCGCGCGATCGTGCTGCGCACCTCGCGCTTCTTTCCCGAGGCAGACGATGATCGCGCGATCCGCGAGGCATACGCCGATGCCAACACCAAGGTCAACGAGTCTCTCTACCGCCGCGTCGATATCGAGGATGTCGTCAGCGCGCATCTGTTGGCGGCCGACCACGCGGCAGCCGCCGGCTTTGCGAAATACATCATCAGCGCCACGACGCCATTCTCACGCGATGACGTTGTGGAACTGCGCGACCACGCGCCTCGCGTGGTCCGCCGCTGCGTACCGGAATATCAGGCAGAATATGCGCGGCGCGACTGGACCATGATTCCCGGCATCGATCGGGTTTACGTCAATGACAAGGCGCGCGCCGAGCTCCGCTGGGAACCGCGCCACGATTTTCGCGCGCTGATTGCGCGTCTGGCGGCGAACGATGACATCCGCAGCCCGCTCGCGCGCGAGGTCGGCAGCAAGGGCTATCACGGTCGCGCCTTCGGCGATGGACCCTATCCGGTGGAATGAAGCTGCAGCGCTCTTCGCGACCCGATGTTGGACCAAGAGGGCTGGATCGAACCGCGAAAATGCGCTAGAAGTTTCCCACACACCCTCTACACGTTCGGAAATCCAAACGCCGTCCAATCCCGGGCGGCGTTTTGATTGGGACCCTTCAGTTAGTCCGGCCGTCCTCCACACACAAAGGCCTGAACCGGGCAATCGGCGGCGGATCCCGGCTTTCCCATTTCGCTGCAACGGCTAGCGCTCGTGGCTCCACGGGAAGAGAGAGGCCGGGAAATCTGCCGCATAGCGGTGACCTTTCGGCGGGCGGGGTCGTTCTTGTGGAGGATTTGGGTCAGGCTCCACCACCTTCCTATAGAGGTGCCAAGTGGCATGACCGAGCACCGGCAGAACGACGGCGAGACCGACGAAGAGCGGTAGCGAACCGATCACCAGTAGCGCCGCAACAATCAGCCCCCACATCGCCATGGCAAATGGACTTTTCATTACAGCCCGCAGCGATGTCCGGATCGCGTCAATCGCCGTCGTATGCCGGTCGAGCATCAAGGGAAACGACACAACACTGACGCACAGAGCCACGATGGCAAACAGGAAGCCGACGCCGCAGCCGACGATGATGAGCCACCATCCTTCCGGCGTGGTCAACACGCGCGTTGCGAAATCGGGAATGCTTGCAGCCGGAGCGTGGCCGAAGGTCGCAATGTAGATAGCGTCCGCGGCGGCGATCCAAGTTATGAACAGAACGAGCAGGAGCGTGCCGAGTTCGAGCATGGCGCCGAAAGATGGTGCGCGCAGCACGTGCATGGCATCCCACGCAGCGGCTTCCTCGCCGCGCTCGCGGCGGCGGCTGAGCTCGTAGAGGCCGAGCGCGGCAAAAGGACCAATCAATGTAAAACCTGCCGCCAGCGGAAAGAGCAGCGGCAGCACCGAATAGCCTAGGACCAGTCTGAACAGAACCAGGCCGAGAACGGGATAGATCACGCACAGGATAATGGCGTGACTTGGTACGGCATTGAAATCTTCCCAACCCAGGCGCAGCGCGTCGCTCAAGTCGGACAGCCCGATTTTGCGAATGACAAATGGACCGGCGACGCCGAATAGTTGTGGGTTCGGATTTGCGATGTTGTCGGAATACTGTGTAGCCATGGCCGCAGTCTCCCTCGCTCGTGGTCGCCGTGTTGACAACGGCGCCAGTAAGTCACGCGGATTCGCCCCATGTGCGAAAATCGCGGTCGAGCCGAGTACGGCAAACCAAACTCAACGAAAAGAGCTTCGCCGGACGAGTCTCGCCGCGACCTTTGCGATGAGTGTAGCGCTATACCCGACAGAAGCAAAGCACCACTCGCCGTCGGGCGAATTGTGCATTTGCACAAATCATTTGTTGCGTTGCGTCACCAGACGATCGGCGCCGAGGGACCCTAGTCGGCCTGCGGGGACGACACGCGCCGGACCGAGGCGTGACATACTTCTCAATTGATCTATTGACGCCAGCCTCGACGGGTATCATCCTAAAATTGAAAGCCCTAGCTCCGAAGAGAATAGCGGTCGCGACGTGCGCTCTGTGTCATGTTTAACGTCGTGGCCGGTGGAATGGGCGAGGCAAGAGACACGACGATGGCGAAAGTGAAGTCCGCCATCCCGACAGACGTGAGCTCCGCCCTTTAGTTCGTATCCGCAGCCTTTTGGCGGCAAGGATGCATAAGGGATGGCTGTAGCAATCGTACTGCTTTTAGTGGCGGTCGCCTCGGTGCTGTTTCACCTCTTCAGCCCGTGGTGGTGGACGCCGATTGCCTCAAACTGGAGCTACATAGACCACACGATCACCCTGACATTCTGGATTACTGGGGCGGTTTTCTCCGCGGTCGTTGTGTTCATGGCCTATTGTGTCTTCCGTTTTCGTCACAAGGAGGGAAGGCAGGCCGCCTACAATCCCGAAAACAAGAAGCTCGAATGGTGGCTCAGCATAGGGACTGCCATCGGCGTCGCGGCCATGTTGGCACCCGGGCTGGTTGTCTGGCACCAGTTCGTCACGGTTCCGGCCGGTGCGGCCGAGGTTGAGGTCATGGGACAGCAATGGATGTGGAGCTATCGGCTTCCCGGAAAGGATGGCCGGCTCGGCACCTCCGATGCGCGCAATATCAGTTCCGACAACCCGATGGGATTGAATTCCGACGATCCAAACGGACAGGACGATGTCGTCATTCAAAACGACGACTTGCACCTGCCGATTGGAAAGCCGGTAAAGGTGTTGCTCCGCTCAATTGACGTCTTGCATGATTTCTACGTGCCCGAGTTCCGGGCGAAGATGGATATGATACCGGGCTCGGTGACATATTACTGGTTCACGCCCACCCGCACCGGAACATTCGAGGTTCTCTGTGCGGAACTCTGTGGTGCCGCGCATGCGCAGATGCGGAGCAAAGTCATCGTTGAGGAAGAAAAAGATTATCACGCGTGGCTCGACAAGCAGAAGACATACGCCGAGTTAGCGGCGGCCCGCAACGTCGCGAAGGCGGCTTATAAGATGGGCAGCGAATGAAAGTACCGACGAGGAGACGCGGCGTTTCGTGAGGCGAACTCTTCGCTGAATAGAAGAAGACCGAGACCGAGGAGGGTATTCCGATGGTCGATATCCCGTTTGACACAATCGCAGGCATCCCGCCGGCTGAAGTGGGTGAGGTCGAGCTCTATCATCCGAAAAGCTGGTGGACGAGGTACGTCTTTTCGCAGGACGCCAAGGTTATCGCCATCCAGTACTCGATCACGGCGATGGCCATCGGAATGGTTGCGCTGGTGCTGTCATGGCTGATGCGGCTGCAACTCGGATTCCCCGGCACGTTTTCGTTTATCGATCCGAACCAATATCTTCAGTTTATCACCATGCACGGCATGATCATGGTGATCTATCTTCTCACGGCGCTGTTTCTGGGAGGCTTTGGAAACTACCTCATCCCGTTGATGGTCGGCGCCCGGGACATGGTTTTCCCGTATGTGAATATGCTCAGCTACTGGGTCTACCTGCTCGCAGTCGTGGTGCTGGCCTCGACCTTTTTCGTGCCTGGCGGGCCAACCGGCGCCGGCTGGACGCTGTATCCACCCCAGGCAATTCTCTCCGGCACCCCAGGCCAGGATTGGGGCATCATTTTCATGCTGACCTCTCTGATCCTATTCATCATCGGCTTCACGATGGGCGGGCTGAATTACGTGGTGACGGTGCTGCAGGCGCGCACTCGCGGCATGACGTTGATGCGTTTGCCTTTGACGGTATGGGGCATTTTCACGGCCACCGTCATGGCGCTGCTGGCCTTCCCGGCGTTGTTCGTCGCCTCGGTGATGCTGCTGCTCGATCGCCTTTTGGGAACCAGCTTCTTCATGCCCACACTCGTCGAGATGGGCCAACTGACGAAGTATGGAGGTGGCAGCCCGATCCTGTTCCAGCACCTTTTCTGGTTCTTCGGCCATCCCGAAGTCTACATCGTCGCCCTGCCGGCCTTCGGCATTATTTCCGATCTGATCAGCGTCCACGCGCGAAAGAACATCTTTGGCTATCGCATGATGGTTTGGGCTATCGTGGCAATCGGCGCGCTCAGCTTTGTCGTATGGGCGCACCACATGTATGTGAGTGGCATGCATCCGTACTTTGGGTTCTTCTTCGCCACCACGACGCTCATCATCGCCATTCCGACCGCCATCAAGGTTTACAACTGGGTGTTAACCCTGTGGCGCGGCGACATTCATCTCACCGTCCCGATGTTGTTTGCCCTCGCGTTCATCATCACGTTCGTAAACGGCGGCCTGACCGGACTGTTTCTCGGCAACGTGGTTGTGGACGTACCGCTGTCCGACACGATGTTCGTTGTCGCGCACTTTCACATGGTGATGGGCATCGCGCCGATTATGGCCGTGTTTGGCGGGATCTATCATTGGTATCCCAAAGTCACCGGACGAATGCTCAATGAGGCGCTTGGACGATTCCACTTCTGGGTCTCGTTCCTCGGGGCCTATGCGGTTTTCTTCCCCATGCACTATCTGGGCCTGCTGGGCATGCCCCGCCGCTATCACGACATTGGCGAAACCGCCTTCGTCCCGGCATCCGCCCATGACCTCAATGCGTTCATGAGCGTGGCGGCCTTGATTGTCGGCTTCGCCCAGCTGGTGTTCCTGTTCAATCTGATTTGGAGCCTGTTCAAAGGAAGAGAGGCTGGCGGCAATCCCTGGGGAGCCGCGTCGCTGGAATGGCAAACTCCACAGACCCCGCCGGGCCATGGCAATTGGGGCAAGGAGCTCCCGCTCGTCTACCGCTGGGCCTACGATTACAGTGTACCCGGCGCGACCAGGGATTTCGTTCCGCAAAATGAACCGCCTGCCGGATCGTTGGCGCAGGGGGCCCAGCCGTGAGCGCCATTATCCTGTTCATGGCCGGAATAGCGGCGATTGCGGGATGGTGGCTCTCGCAGCAACGGCTGGCGGCGAAACCGTGGCTAGAGCAAGGAGTAATCACCGATTGGCGCGAGGAGAACCCTTCGTCCCTGCCGCCAGCGAAAATCGGATTGGGCGTGTTTCTCGCGGTCGTCGGCTCATTGTTCGCACTCTTCATTAGCGCTTACTCCATGCGCATGAGCATGGTGGATTGGCGGGCGCTGCCCGTGCCGAGGCTGCTGTGGTTTAATACGGGCGTTCTTGTCACGAGCAGTATTGCGCTGCAATGGGCGCACGTGGCGGCGCGCCGAAACGACATGGATGGCGTAATCGTCGGCCTGTGCGCAGGCGGAGCATCCGCCGTTACTTTCCTGGTTGGGCAGCTCCTGGCGTGGCAACAGCTTAGCGTCGCGGGATATTTCGTGGCGTCCAATCCAGCCAATTCGTTCTTCTACCTGATCACTGCGATGCACGGGCTGCATCTGATGGGCGGTCTCGTGGCCCTCGGGCGAACGACTGCCAAGGCGTGGCGCGGCGCTGACATGACACGGATGCGCCTGAGCGTGGAACTCTGCGCTATCTATTGGCATTTCCTGCTGTTGGTCTGGCTGGTCTTACTCGGTCTGTTGACGGGGTGGACTGACGATTTCGTCGACATCTGTCGCCAGTTGCTCACCTAGGGAGGGCTGAGAGGCCATGGCAGAGACCGCGCTAACAGACACCGTAGCATCGACTATGCGGCCTGCGGGCTGGCGAGGCATCGCTGCCGACTGGTCCTCGGATCAGCGCGCTTTCAAGAATGTTTCCTGGGGGAAGGCCATGATGTGGATCTTCCTCCTCAGCGACACCTTCATTTTCAGCTGTTTTCTGCTGTCGTACATGACGGCGCGAATGTCCACGACCGTGCCGTGGCCTAATCCCAGCGAAGTCTTCGCCCTCAATGTCGCGGGCAAGCACATCCCGCTCATCCTGATCGCCATCATGACTTTCATCCTGATCAGCAGCAGCGGGACGATGGCGATGGCCGTCAATTTCGGTTACCGCCGCGATCGCGCCAAAACCGCGGCCTTGATGCTGGCCACAGCGGCATTTGGCGCAACGTTCGTCGGAATGCAGGCTTTCGAATGGACCAAGCTGATCATGGAGGGCGTCCGGCCCTGGGGCAACCCCTGGGGCGCGCCGCAGTTCGGTTCATGCTTCTTCATGATCACGGGCTTCCATGGCACCCACGTGACGATCGGCGTGATTTTCCTGATCGCCATTGCGCGAAAGGTTTGGCGGGGAGATTTCGACGTCGAAAGGCGCGGTTTCTTCACGAGCCGGAAAGGGCACTACGAAATCGTCGAAATCACCGGCCTGTACTGGCACTTCGTCGATCTTGTGTGGGTGTTCATCTTTGCCTTTTTTTATCTCTGGTGAGGTCGGCGCATGACAAACGTAGCGGTACAGTTAGAAGGGCAACAACATTCGCTGCAGGCTCACGTGCATGACGCGCTCGCACCAGCAGTCACGCACACAAAGGGCCAGCAGCACCCGATCAAGCTCTATCTCGTGGTCTGGGGATGGTTGTTCGTTCTCAGCACCTGCTCCTATCTCGTCGACTTCTTTGGCCTCCATGGCCATCTCAGATGGTCGCTGATCCTGCTGTTCATGGTGTTGAAGGCTGGCCTGATCGTCGCCGTCTTCATGCACATGGCCTGGGAGCGGCTGGCCTTGGCCTACGCGATCCTGCTGCCACCGGTGCTGGTGTTGGTATTTGTGGCGATCATGGTGTTCGAATCCGACTACACGCATCTGCTCCGGGTCGTATTTTTCGCGCCAACGGCGTAGCTACTATTGCCTCGTGCCAGAAGGAGGACGGCTATGACCACGTACATCATGCTCGCAAATTGGACCGAGCAAGGCGCGCTGAAAGTGAAGGACTCGCCGCGTCGTCTGGAGACAGCAAAGAAAGCTCTCAAGGATATGGGCGGCGAGTTCAAACACTTTTTCCTCACCATGGGCGACTATGACATCGTCGCGATCTACGAAGCTCCGGACGATGCGGTGGCGGCACGTTTCAGCCTGCAGCTCGGCATGCTGGGAAACGTCCGGACGCGCACGTTGAAAGCATTTCCCGAAGCCGCCTATCGGGAAATCATCAGCTCGCTGGGCTAGTCGGCCAACGGTGTACCCATGAACAATCACGGACGGTTGCGCAGTCTCGTTCTCGTGCTCGGGGCCGGCATCGTCGCGATCGGCCGTGGTTATGCGCAAGACGCAGCTTCGGGCGAGAAGATTTTCGTCCAATGCAAGGCGTGTCACCAAATTGGGGAGAACGCAAAGAACGCCGTTGGCCCGGTGCTTAACGGGCTGTTCGGGCGAAAGGCCGGGATGATCGAAGGCTACAGCTATTCTTCCGCGAACAAGAATTCCGGAATCACCTGGGATGAAGCGACTTTCCGCGAATACATCAAGGATCCGAAGGCCAAGATACCCGGTACCAAAATGACTTTTCCCGGTTTGAAAGACCCGAAGCAAATTGACGATATCGTCGCCTATCTCAAACAGTTCGACTCTACGGGAAAAAAGACGGGGGCGGTGACGGTCCCAGCCGGAAGAAAATTCGCAAGGGCGCTGTAGCGGCGCGTTGGGCTTAGTTTAAGCAAAAGGGAAAGGCGGACCAAAACCGGCGCGGCGACGTACTTCACCCGGGCCATGCGCCCGTCGCGCTAGCGCGGCGCGTCGGCGAGCGCGGCTAGAATCCGCGCCCAGGAGCGGATGCCCTTGTGGAAGCTCTTGAGGTCGTACTTTTCGTTCGGCGAATGGATGTTGTCGTCGTCGAGACCAAAGCCCACCAGCACGGTATCGAGGCCGAGCGTGCGTTTGAAATCCGCGACGATCGGGATCGAGGCGCCGGAAGCGATCAAGAGCGCCTCCTTGCCCCATTCATCCGTGAGCGCGCGCTTGGCCGCGGCCAAGGGCTTCATGTTCCAGTCGAGCGCGATCGCGGGCGCACTGGAATGCTCGCCAAATTCGCCGGTGCAGTCGGCCGGTAGCCGCTCGGTGACGTAATCGCGAAAGGCCTTTCGGATCTTGTCGGGCTCCTGCCCTTGCACCAGGCGAAAAGAGATTTTTGCGGATGCTTCTGCCGGGATCACGGTCTTGGACCCTTCGCCGGTATAGCCGCCGACGATGCCATTGATGTCGCAGGTTGGACGCGAGGAGACCTGCTCGATCAGGAGGCGATCCGTCTCGCCGGCAGGGATCGAAAGCCCGATCGGTTTCAAGAACGTCTCCGGCGTGAGATTGAGCTGCTTCCACTGCGCCAGGATGTCCGGCGGCAGATCCTTCACGCCATCGTAAAAACCGGGGATGGTGATGTGTCCGTTCTCGTCGAACAGGCTGCCGAGAATGTAGGTCAGCACCCGGATCGGATTTCGCGCAGCTCCGCCGAACACGCCGGAATGCAGGTCGCGGTTGGCGGCCTTGATCTTGACCTCCTCGTAAACCAGTCCGCGCAGCGAGGTGGTGATCGCCGGCGTGTTCGGGTCCCACATGCCGGTGTCACAGACCAGCGCGAAGTCGGCGGCAAGTTCCTGTTTGTTCGCTTCGAGGAAGGGCACGAAATTCTTCGATCCGATTTCTTCCTCGCCCTCGATCACAATGGTCACGTCGACCGGCAGCGATCCGCTCACCGATTTCCAGGCGCGGCAGGCCTCGACGAACGTCATCAACTGGCCCTTGTCGTCCTCGGCGCCGCGCGCCACGATGATCTTCCGCCCGTCCGCGTGGTCCGTTACGACGGGCTCGAATGGCGGACGATGCCAGAGATTGAGCGGATCGACCGGCTGCACGTCGTAATGTCCGTAGAACAACACATGCGGCCGCTCGCCACCATTCGCCTTGCCGTTGCTCTTGGCGACGATCGCGGGATGCCCCGCGGTCGACCTGACGTCGGTTGCAAAACCCAGCGTTGCGATGTCCTTGGCAAGATGATCGGCCGCCGCCTTGCAATCGGGCGCAAACGCGGGATCGGCCGAAATCGATTTGATCCGCAACAGCGCGAACAGCCGCTCCAGGCTGTTGTCGAAATCGGCATCGATGCGGTCCAGGACCGGCTGAAGTTGCGCTGAGCTGGGCATGTCGGTCTTCCCTTAGCTAACGGGATTTTTCTGTGGCTCGGGTTGTAGCGCCGCCGACGGCATCAGGCTAGCCGCAGTTTCCGGGGGTGGATGCAGGATGTGCCAGACCAACATGGCCGCGATCACGGCGGTCGCGGCAAGATTGTTGCCGTAGGCCTGTATGTTGTTCGGAAAGGCTGGCAGCGACAGGCACATCAATAGACCGGCGACGGCAAGCGTGGCCCAGCTCCAGCCCCGCACCATGTCGCGCGAATCGAAAGCTGCCCGATGGATCAGGATGGTCACCGGAAAGAACAGCCACATGAAATAATACTGGCGGGCCAGCGGCGAGGCCACCGTCATCAGGCAGAAGAGGATGCCGATCTCTTCCGCGTCCGACCGCGCCGTCCTTCGCGAATAGCGCGGCATCACCGCGATGTAGCCAAGCCCAATGGCAAGCGAGATCGCCAGCACGACAAGGTTAGCCGTCTTGAAATCGAGCGTGACGAGATTCATGGTGCGCGGCGGCTTGGCAGGATCCTCCTGATTGTAATTGATCGGCCGCGTCAGCCGGTGCGTCATGGCGATGATCGATTGATTGACCCAGGACCAGTTCTGTTCGTCGCGCTGGCCAAACCCCTTCTCCGAACTTGACCCGATCATGCCCTGGTACCAGGTCTTCAGTTCGGAGACATTGTGCTGGAAGCCGCGGATGGGCGCCGGAACGACGAACAGGAATATTCCCAGGAATGCGACCGTGCTTGCGACGGCGGCCCATTTCCGCCGCCAGACCAGATAGGGCAATACCGCTACCGGAAAAACCTTGATTGCGGTGGCCAGCGCAAACATGCTTCCCGCCATCCAGGGACGCTCATGCTGCAACAGCCAGAAGCCGTACAGCATCAGCGCCAGCAGCACGAGGTTCGGCTGCCCGAGATCGAACATGTCGAACACAAAGGTCACCGTGACGATGCCCGGCAACGCGAATAGAAACGGAGTGGGCATCTTGCCGGACCCCGTCATCGCGTTCGAGAATTGTCCCGTCATCCACCAGGCGACGATGTTCAGGAGCGACAGGCAGCTATAAAGAGCGACCTTGCCGAACCAGCTTGGCAATGCGAGCAGCACCGCCGACAGCGGCGGATAGATGAAGTTGAAATAGCCGCTGGGATCGTTGGGATAGAGGTCCCTGCCCTGCAGCACCTGCTGCCCGGCCCAGAACCACAGCGGATAGTCCTTGGTCTTTCCGTTCCCCCAGATCTCGGGGCCGAGAACGTCGGCCGTCAGCGCGATGCAGCAGACCAGAAACAACAGATCGAGCGGCGCTCGCAACGATGGATATCTCAGCACGCTCGACTTTCTGAAAGACAGAGTGGGGTTCACCGCCGCAGCAAGCCGCCGAGCGCGCCGCGCACCAGCGCGCGGCCGACCGATCCGCCGATCGAGCCGCCGACGGATTTGCCGAGATCGGCCACCACCCCGCCCACCACCTTGTTGGTGACCGAGCGCGTAACGTTTCGCGCGATTAGCTGGCCCGTCGACAATCGATTGCGTCCGGTATTGGTCCCGAAAATCGTCCCGACGATCGCGCCAAGGTGTGCGAGAATTCCGCCGCTGGCCGATGCATCAGCCGGCGCCGCCGTTCCGGCGATCCGCTTTTGCAGGATCTCATAGGCAGATTCGGAATCGATGGCGGTGTCGTATTTGCCTTTGACCGGGCTGTTGTCAATGATCGCCTTGCGTTCCTCAGGCGTGATCGGCCCGATCCGCGCCGAAGGCGGGCGGATCAAGACGCGTTCGACGATCGCAGGCGTGCCGTTGCCTTCCAGGAACGAGACAAGCGCTTCGCCCTTGCCCAATTCCATGATGACCTGGGCGGTATCGAGCTTCGGATTGGGCCGGAATGTCTGGGCGGCAGCTGCGACCGCTTTCTGGTCGCGCGGAGTGAAGGCTCTGAGCGCATGCTGGACACGATTGCCCAGTTGGCCGAGCACCCGGTCCGGCACGTCGATCGGATTTTGCGTCACGAAATAAACGCCCACACCTTTCGAGCGGATCAGCCGCACTACCTGCTCGATCTTGTCCATCAGCGCCTTGGGCGCATCGTTGAACAACAAATGCGCCTCGTCGAAGAAGAACACGAGTTTCGGCTTCGGCGGATCGCCGGCTTCCGGCAATTGTTCGAATAGCTCGGACAGCATCCACAGCAGAAAGGTGGCGTATAGCCGCGGACTCTGCATCAGCTTGTCGGCGACCAGGATATTGACCATGCCCCTTCCGTCACGGTCGGCGCGCATGAAATCCTTCAAGGACAGCGCCGGCTCGCCGAAGAATTTCGTCGCGCCCTGGTTTTCCAGCACCAGGAGCTGGCGCTGGATGGTCCCGACCGTCGCCCGGGTGACGTTGCCGAAACCCTGCGCGGCTTTACGGATCGAAGCCAATGGATCATTATCGCCATCGGCTCCCTTGCTCGTGCCCGGCACGATCGCGTCCAACAGCGCACGTAGATCCTTCATGTCGATCAGGGCAAGGCCGTTCTCGTCGGCGACGCGGAAGGCGACATTCAACACACCTTCCTGCACGTCGTTGAGATCCAGCATTCGCGACAGCAGCAACGGACCCATTTCGGTGACGGTCGCGCGCACCGGATGACCCTGTTCGCCGAATACGTCCCAGAACACGGTCGAAAACTGGTCGGGCTGGAAGGTGAGGCCCATATCGGCGGCCCGCTTCACGATAAAATCCCTGGCCTCGCCGACTTCGGAAATTCCCGACAGGTCTCCCTTGATGTCGGCCGCAAAGACCGGAACACCGGCCCGCGCGAACCCTTCGGCCATCACCTGTAGCGAGACGGTCTTGCCGGTCCCGGTGGCGCCGGTGACGAGGCCATGGCGATTGGCGAGTGCAAGCGTCAACCAGGCTGGTTGTTCACCCTTGCCGATGAAAATTCTCTCGTCAGTGTCGGCTAGCGTACTGTCGGTTGTCGCCATCGCTGTCCGCCTTGTCGCATATATAGGGCTCAGCCGCCCGGCGGGCGATCATATCGCATCTTGCAAGCCGATTAAAACCGGTCAAACGCGCTCGAAACACCGATTAGCCGAAGCGCGACATCATTTTTTTGCTGAAAGATGGAACGAGCCTGCGCACCGCGACATTTTCTCACGAATTTGATGCTTGCTCTTGCATTGCTGCAACACTCGCCACGCGATTGAAGCTAAATCGCGTCTTGTCACGGGGTCATCGCTTGTAATTCGCATGACGGAAGCTCAAGATAAATTCATAGGCAGGGATGCGGCAATTAAACCGGCCGAGGCGGGGCAAGATGGACGAATTGATTGGGCGGCTGGCGACCAAAGCCGGCATCGATGATGCTGCGGCGGAAAAAACCATTGGCATTATGCTGGGTTTCCTCCGCAGCGAGGGTCCCTCTGACAAAGTTCAGCACTTGATCGACAATATTCCCGGCGCGGAAACCGCCATCGCGGCTTCAAGCAATGGCGGCGGCTTAGCCACGCTGATGGGCGGCGGGTTGATGGCGGCCGGCACCAAGCTGATGGCGCTTGGCCTCGGCGTGACCGAGATTCAAAACGTCGCGCGTGAACTTTTCAGGTACGGGCGCGACAAGATCGGAATGGACCAAATGGGCGAGATCATCTCGGCGACGCCGGGTCTTAGCCAATTCGCCTGAAGCACCTTTTTCATATTGAGTATCATGACATATCCTATCTCCGAGATTGACGGCCTATCCGCTTTCTCCGCTTCAAAACTGAAATCGCTCGGCATTCGTACCACGGACGCGCTGCTCGAGGCCGCGCGGACCGTCAAGGGACGCAAGGCGCTTGCGGCCAAGACCGGCATCAGCGAGCAGCAACTGCTGGAATGGGCGAATGTCTCCGACTACATGCGCATTCCAGGCATGGGCAAGGCCAAGGTCGGGCTGGTGCGCGCCGCCGGCGTCACCACAATTCGCGAGCTGGCGCTGCGCAACCCGGCGCGCCTGGCGCAGAACATGAAAGAAGTAAACACCAAGCGCAAGCTCGTCCGGGTGCTGCCTTCGGAGGAGTCGGTGAAGCAACTGGTCGAGCACGCGCGCAAACTGCAACCGAAGATCACCTATTAGACAACGCCCTCGCTGCCCGTCTGGCCGCTGTGCCAGCCGGTCGCCCATCTTGACAGCCATGCATGGACCGCGCAAAGCGACCGCATGGTTGCGACCATTTCCAGCCCTGATCTGGCGGCCAGCCCGGTGGAACATCCGGTGCTGCGGGCAATCTTGTCAAAACCCTATCCGGCTGTGATGGGTGTCCTCAACGTCACCCCGGACTCGTTTTCCGACGGCGGGCAATTTATCGCGCCGGATCGCGCGCTGGCCCAGGCCAGGCGCATGATCGCCGAGGGCGCCGACATTATCGACATTGGCGCTGAATCCACCCGCCCCTATGGCGGCGCACAGGCGGTCTCGGCTGAAATGGAACTGCGGCGCCTGCAACCCGTGCTTGCCGACGTCCTTTCGCTCGGCGTTCCCGTTTCCATCGACAGCATGAAATCCGAAGTCGTCGCCTGGGCACTGGACAAGGGTGCCGTGATCGCCAACGACGTCTGGGGGCTCCAGCGCGATAGCGGCATGGCGGAGCTGCTCGCCGCCCGCAATGCCCCCATTATTGTGATGCATAACCGGGATCGCGCCGACCCGGCTATCGACATCATGAAGGATATCGCGACCTTCTTTGCCCGCTCGCTCGATATCGCCGTGAAGGCGGGTGTTCCGCGCGAAAATATCGTGCTCGACCCCGGCATCGGCTTTGGCAAGACGCACGAGCAAAGCATGATCGCGCTGGCGCGCTTGACTGAGTTCGGCTCCTTCGGTCTGCCGCTTCTGGTCGGCGCCTCGCGCAAGCTCTTCATCGCGTCGGTCTCGCCGTCGCAGCCGCATCAACGCCTGGGCGGCTCGATCGCGGCGCATGTGATCGCCGCCAAAGGCGGGGCGCGGATCATCCGGACCCATGATGTGGCGGAAACCGTGCAGGCGTTGCGCGTGGCCGCCGCAATCGAGGAAAAGCGATGACCGACACGATCTTCATCACCGGCCTCGTGGTCCATGCCCGCCATGGCGTGATGGAGCACGAGACCGAGGTCGGGCAGCGCTTTGTGATCGACCTCGAGCTGTTCGCCGATCTCCAGGAATCCTCGCACACCGATCGCCTCGCCGATACCGTGTCCTATTCCAACGTGGTCGCAACCGCGACCTCGGCCTTCAAGAACACCAATTACAAGCTGCTGGAACGCGCGGCCGGCGCGGTAGCCGACGCCATCCTGGCGGCATTTCCGCGCATCCGGGCCGTCAAGGTCACCGTTCACAAGCCGCACGCGCCGATCGCGGCGATCTTCGAAGACGTCGGCGTGGTGCTGACACGCAACCGGCATCCGCCGTCGAATGGCTAGCGTTCTGATCGCGCTTGGCGGCAATGTCGGCGACGTTCGCGCGACATTTACGAAGGCGATCGCCAATATCTGCGGCATGGCGCAGGCGGCGCTGCTGGCACGCTCGTCCGACTATGCCACGCCGCCCTGGGGCGACGAACAGCAGGCGCGCTTCATCAATGCCTGCATCGAGATCGAGACCAACCTCGATCCGCATGCGCTATTGTTCACCCTGCACAAGATCGAGAACAAGTTCGGCCGCGACCGCGTGCACGAACGGCGCTGGGGTCCCCGCACCCTCGACCTCGATCTGATCGCCTATGACGATGTATCGATCAACAAGCCTGAATTGACGCTGCCTCACCCCGGGCTTTTTGAGCGCGCTTTCGTCCTCGTGCCGCTGATGGAGATCGCGCCGGATCGCGTCATCGCTGGACGAAATGTCAAGTCAGCACTGGCGCACGTTTCGACCGACGGTATTGAGCGGCTCCCGGACGTTGGTTAACCGGCACCAGATCGCAAAACAACCGTTTGGCTTGGCCCTCGGCCCGTGGCAATTTCCGGCCCAAGGCAGCAAGAGGAATAACAGCAAGAGCGTTGGAATAACAGCGAGAGCCTTGGAATAAGAGCCTGGAATGACGACCACAACCGACGACCTGCGGCTGGCTGCGGATTTTCCGCCTGCGACCTATGACGACTGGCGCAAACTGGTCGACGGCGTGCTGAAGGGCGCGCCGTTCGAGAAACTGGTCGGCAAGACCTATGACGGACTTGAGATCGAGCCGATCTATCCGCACGCCAAAGGTGCGAGCCCGATACCAGGCCGGGCCGCGGCGACGCCGTGGCAGACCATGCAACGGATCGATCACCCGGATGCCGCCAAGGCCAACGCCCAAGCGCTGCACGAGCTCGAAAACGGCGCGAGCGGGCTCGAGCTTGAATTCGCCGGCGGGCCTGGCGCCCGTGGGTTCGGCATCGCCGATGCCACGCCGGAGAAACTCAAGCGGGTGTTCGATGGTGTCTTGTTCGATGCCGGGATTGCGATCGCGCTCAATCCCGTGCTCGGCCGCGAGAACGCTGGTGTTAACCTCGCCGGTCTCATCGAAGCCAGAGGGGTCGATCCCGCAAAGGTCGACATCCGCTTCAACTATCAGGCGCTGTCGACCATGGCCGTGCGCGGCAGCACGGCTGTGGCATGGCCGGAGATGGAGAAGCCGTTTGCTAAGATGATCGGCGAGCTCATGAGCCGCGGCTTCAAGGGCCCGTTCGCGCTCGCCGACGGCCGCCCGATCCACGACGCCGGCGGCTCGGAGGCGCAGGAGCTGGCGTTTGCGCTTGCGCTCGCCGTTAGTTATTTGCGCGCGCTCGAAGCCGGCGGTATCGCACTCGATCCGGCGCGAT
>Ga0209153_1000081_pt1 | contig 47165 bp, 51 predicted proteins | sample GraSoiAngelo_120_FD_185877 | JGI IMG/M metagenome (GOLD analysis project Ga0209153, IMG submission 185877) | Grasslands soil microbial communities from the Angelo Coastal Reserve, California, USA - 14_0919_09_20cm (SPAdes) (version 2) | ecosystem: Environmental > Terrestrial > Soil > Grasslands ... | reverse complement strand
ATGATGTCGAGGAAAGCAAGGACATGGCCGTCCTCGTAGACCTTGTAGCAGGGAAACTCGCCGCGCAGGATTTTTGCAAAGATGTTGTTGCTGTCATAGACGGTCATGGCGGCGGCTCCTGAAATATCCGACTACCTTCGCTGTCAGGTCCGAGACGGTCAAGGCGCCTCATCCGCACCTTTGCGGAATGGGGCGGCCTCGCTCAGTTCGCGCCCGGCCTCGACGACATAGGCGCGCTCGCGCTTCAGATAATCTGATATCGCACGCCGCAAATCGGAATCGGCAATATAGTGCGCGGAATAGGTGGTCTGCGGCAGGTAGCCGCGCGCGATCTTGTGCTCGCCTTGCGCGCCGGCCTCGACGGTTTTTAACCCGCGTTTGATGGCGAAATCGATGGCCTGATAGTAGCACACTTCGAAATGCAGGAACGGGTGGTGCTCGATCGCGCCCCAGTTGCGGCCGAACAGCGTGTCGGAGCCGATGAAATTGATGGCGCCGGCGATCCAGCGGTTGTTGCGGCGGGCCATCACCAGCAGCGCATCGTCAGCCATGGTCTCGCCGACTAGCGAAAAGAACGAGCGGGTCAAATACGGACGTCCCCATTTGCGCGAGCCGGTTTCCATGTAGAAGGCAAAGAACGCATCCCAGGCGTCCTCGGTGATGTCGCTGCCGGTCAGGCTGTGGATCGTGATTCCAGCGGCGACGGCCTCACGTCGCTCGCGCTTGATCGCCTTGCGATGGCGCGAATTGAGAGTGGCAAGGAAATCGTCAAAGCTGCCAAAACCGTGATTATGCCAGTGAAACTGCTGATCGGTGCGCTGCAGAAAGCCATGTCGAGCCAAAAATCTCCATTCTGCCTCGCGCGCGAACGTTACATGCGCCGATGAAGCTTTGCTGATACCGCAGAGCGCGACGAGCCCGCTGGCGAGCGCCGTGGCGATCTGGTCGTGATCAACGCCACCGCGGATCAGAAGACGCCGCCCGGTCGCCGGCGTAAAGGGAACCGACGCCTGCAATTTCGGATAATAGCGCCCGCCGGCCCGCTCATAGGCGTCGGCCCAGCCGCGGTCGAAAACATATTCGCCCTGCGAATGTGATTTCAGATAGCAGGGCACGATGCCGGCAACCGTGCCGCCAATTTTCGCGATCAGATGCCGCGGCGCCCAGCCGGTCCGCGTGGTGGCCGAGCCGGAGGCCTCGAGGGCAGAGAAAAACGCGTGCGAAATAAACGGGTTATAGGCTGGTCTTGAATTGCCGCAGGAATCCGCTGCGACCGTCGATAAGACCGGCGGGTTGGCGCATGCATCCCAGTCCTCAGCGGCGATATCGCTGACGGAGGGGACGGCTTCGAGGGTGATTTCGGATGACGCCATCGAGGCTCTTTAACGACCAACCCTAAAGATCGTGCATTGCAGCAGAGACTTCAAGGGTGCAGGATTGCTCAAGGTTCTGGCCGAAAACCTTCAAAAATCATCTGATCCGCGTAACGCGCCGCACGCTCGCGCTGCTCGGGCGTGCGCACGGTCCAGGTCAGGAGCGGGCAGCCAAAGATATTGCGGGCAATCCAGGGTGCCGCAGCCGGCAGGTCGTTGACCCAATAGGCCACGAAATCGGGCCGGGTGCGGAAGAAATGACGCATGTGTGTCATGCCGCGACGCTGGGCAGGGGAAGCATCCGGCCAGTCGCTCTCGGTGTAGTGACGCTCGGCCACGATCCCGCGCGGGCGCGAGGGGATAAGTTCTCGCAGCGCTGTCACATGATCCGGGTCGAACGACATCCCGACCGCCGGGCCGGCATAGGAGGCGAGGACCTCCGCCATCCGGCCGACCAATCGGCGATCGCCGTCAAAATGACTTTTCACCTCGATCACCAGCGGCACGCGGCCGGCGACCAGCGTGCAGAGATCGCCAAGCGACATCATCCGTTCCGACGTGCCCTTGAACGCGACGGTCCTCAGTTCGGCTGCGGTCTTCTCAAGCAGTGCGCCGCTACCTTCGGTCAGACGGCCAAGTTCATCGTCGTGATGCACCATGGCTTCGCCGTCGGCGGTGAGCTGGATATCGCATTCGATCGCAAAATTTCCGGCAATCGCCGCCTTGGCCGCACCCGGCATGTTCTCGATGATGCCGCGGGTGTGGTCATGCAGGCCGCGGTGGGCGACCGGCCGTGCCGTCAGCCAGTCCGGCGCGTGCAAACCTTTAGTCCCTTCAAGAGACTTCGAAGACGCCCTCGACTTCCACTGCGGCATCGGCGGGAAGGACGGCAACGCCGACGGTGGTGCGGGCATGGCGGCCCCTGTCGCCGAACGCCGCGACCATCAGGTCGGAGGCGCCGTTCAGCACTTTGGGTCCGTCGAGGAAATCCGGTGTGGAATTGACGAAACCGCCGAGCCGGACCACGCGCACCACCTTGTCGAGGTCACCGAGCGCGGCCTTGATCTGCGCCAGCAGGTTGATGGCGCAGCCGCGCGCGGCCGCACTGCCTTGCTCGACCGTGACGCCAGCCCCCAGCTTGCCCTTGGCGATCAACTTGCCTTGCGGATCGACGCAGACCTGCCCCGAAACGAACAGCAGGTTTCCAGTGCGGACAAAGCCGACATAGTTCGCCACAGGGGCGGCGGGCTCATGCAACGTGATGCCCTGTGCCGCCAGTTTCTGCTCGATAGCGCCCGCCATGTTTCGTCCCCGGTTGATTTCACTAACCCGACCTCGCATCGGGTCCGCTTGTTTCGCGCATCGTCAGGCGACATGCAAGCGAGGGCAGGTCGGCAACTCATGCGTCTTGCGACTGTAAGCCCTGCGGAAAGTTGGGTAAAAACATGGCACGCCGGCCCCGAATTCTACTTTTTCGTGAACTCGCCCTAGTTGCGGCGCAATAGAGCGGTCACTAAAGTGACGAATCTCTCCCGGCCTTAGGAATCACACATGGCTCACTCCTCGCGGACGTCGCTCGGTTTGCTCGCAATCGCCGCGGTGGTCTTGGGGTCGAGTTTCACAGGCGGAGAGAGCCAAGCCGCGGCGGGCGGAGCGTTTCTGCCGCATCAGGCGCTCTACGAGCTGAGCCTGGTCAAGTCGCGCGGGTCCAACGCGATCAACAGCGCACGCGGGCGTATCCTGTACAATTTCTCCGGCAGCGCCTGCGAGGGCTACACCTCCGAATTCCGTCAGGTTTCCGAACTCGACAGCAGCGAAGGCAAGGTCACGCTGAGCGACCTCCGCTCGACGTCGTGGGAAGATGGCGCCGGCAAGAGCTATCGGTTCAAGATCGACGCGCGCACCAATGATTCCGATTCGAGCCCGGTTGACGGTATCGCGGAGCGCACCGGGGACCACATCACGGTCAAGCTGACGCAACCGCAAGCCAAGACGTTCACGCTCGATGGCGCAACGGTGTTTCCGACCGAGCAGATCCAGCGCATCGTCGCGGCCGCCAAGCAAGGCAAGTCGCTGCTCGAGCTCACCGTCTATGACGGTTCGGACAACGGCCAGAAGGTCTACAACACGCTATCGGTGATTGGACAGCCGATCAAGGGCGACAAGGCGGTCACCTCGCCGGATCCGTCTACCAGCAATGAGCAGATGAAATCGCTGACGCGCTGGCCGGTAACGGTGAGCTATTACGACCGCGACGCCAAAACCGGCGACGGCGAGCAGGCGCCGGTCTACGCGATGCAGTTCGAATTGTTCGAGAACGGCGTCTCGCGCGCGCTGGTGCTCGACTATAATGATTTCGTGATTTCCGGTGCGCTCGGCAAATTCGACGTCAAGGATTCCAGGCCGTGCAAGTGACGGCCGAAAGGCCGTCATTCCCGGGCGCGCATTAGCGCGAGCCGGGAATCTCGAGATTCCGGATCTGGTCCTTCGGACCATCCCGGAATGACGACGTCCAGTAAGGACCAGCGTCATTCCTCACTCCCCTTCTCCGGCCCGTCATAGGCGATTCCCCTGATCACGGCGGAGCTGCCGAATTTCCTGCGCAGATCATCGATCGCGCGTTCGGCATGCGCGGCGCGGCGGTCGAGCATGTCGGTGTCGTCGGCCTGCGATCCCGCCCGTAAGGCGCTGACGCCGGTGCCCATCAGGCGAAACGCGGTGCCGTCGATCTCTCTTGCCAGCAGATCGCGGGAGATTGCGAAGATCTTGGCCGCAAGCTGCGTCGGCGCGTGTATCGATTGCGAGCGGGTACGCTGCCTGAAGTCTGCGGTCTTCAGTTTCAGCGTGATGGTGCCGCCTGCAAGCTCGCCGTTCTTGAGCCGCGCGGAGACCTTCTCCGACAGCCGCCACAGCACCTTTTCAAGAGTGGCAAAATCGCGGACGTCATTGTCGAATGTGGTCTCGCTGGAAATGGTCTTGGCGCCGCGGTCGGCCACGACGCGGCGATCGTCCATGCCGCGTGCGAGGCGCCACAGCCGGCGACCTTCGGTCGGGAATTGCTTCATCAATTCGATCTCGTCGGCGCGCTGCAGGTCGGCGATGGTGCGGAAGCCGCGCTGCGACAGCCTTTCCTGGGTTGCCGGCCCGACGCCAAAGATGAATCCGACCGGTCTGTCGGCCAGCATGGCCTTGGCTTCGGCCTGATCGAGCGCCGCAAAGCCTCGGGGCTTATCGAGGTCGGAGGCGATCTTTGCCAGGAACTTGTTGCAGGAGAGGCCGACCGAAACCGTGATGCCGATATTGCGCTCGAGTTCACCGGCAAAGCGCGCCAGGACATTGGCGGGAGTCATGCCGTGCACGCGCTCTGTGCCGGAAAGATCCAGAAATGCCTCGTCGATCGACAGCGGCTCGACGAGCGGCGTCAGCGCGAGCATGGCATGGCGCACCTCGCGACCGACCCGGACATATTTTGCCATGTCGGGCGGGATCACGATTGCAGACGGGCACAGCGCGAGCGCCTTGAACATCGGCATCGCCGAGCGCACCCCGAAGGTGCGCGCGATGTAGCAGGCCGCCGACACCACGCCCCGCTTGCCGCCGCCGATGACGACCGGTTTGTCGGCGATCTCAGGGTTGTCGCGCTTCTCGACGGTTGCGTAGAATGCGTCGCAGTCGATGTGCGCGATGGTAAATCCGGGCAGGGCGCGGTGAGAGACCAGGCGAGGGGAGCCGCATTCGCCGCATCGCCGTGCCGACGCAGCCAGATCGGCGAGGCAATCCCGGCAAAAGCAGGTCGCCTCTGGCCCGAGTGCATTCACGGCACATCGCGCTCCCAATGCGGATCGCCGAGCACCTGGTGCGCCGCGGCGATGTTGGTGGGGTGAAGCTTGGAGGCGTCGGCGAATGCTTTCACGCTGGCATCGTCGCGCATGACGAAATCCAGCACACTCGCAAGAAAGTGCGGATCGGCCGCGGCGGTGCGCAGAGTTTCCGGTCCGATGCCGCTTTCGGCCAAAAAGGCCCCTAAACGCTCAGGTTCGCCGGCGATGAAAGAGAGCGCCCGAACCGCAACGATTTCAGCTACTTCCCGAGGGTTGTGAACAGGCTTTTTCAACGATCGATTTGCCTTTCCGTTAACTTATGGGCTCTAATTTGCAACCATCATGCCCGAGTCTCTGCGATCGGTTCAAGCAAGCGGAAACCAAATCGCAAGTTGGAACTCGGGTTTAACGGGTTGGAGCGAATCTGACGCTAGTTTGAATTCACATGTCGACACGCCCGGCAGCGGGGTCTGACGGCTGCTATATCGGGCATGTTTCCTAGAGAAATGGGGAGGGACGGGATGGCGAAAACCGTCCTGATCGTGGAGGACAACGAGCTGAATATGAAGCTCTTTCGCGATCTGTTGGAAGCGCACGGCTATCAGACCTCGGGCACATCAAATGGTTTCGAGGCGCTCGATCTCGTGCGCAAGATGCGCCCCGACCTGATCCTGATGGATATCCAGCTTCCGCAGGTCTCCGGTCTCGAAGTGACGCGGTGGATCAAGGACGATCCGGAGCTGCGTTCGATCCCCGTGGTTGCGGTCACGGCATTTGCGATGAAGGGGGACGAGGAGCGTATCCGCGAGGGCGGATGCGAGGCGTATTTGTCCAAGCCAATTTCAGTCGGCAAATTCATTGAAACCGTAAGGCGTTTTGTTGGGTAAGGAGTGAGTTTCGATGTCCGCGCGTATCCTGGTCGTCGATGACGTTCCAGCCAACGTCAAATTGCTGGAAGCCCGCCTGTCGGCGGAATATTTCGACGTCCTGACCGCCTCCAGCGGCGCCGAGGCGTTGCAAATCTGCTCACGCGCCGAATGCGACATCATCCTGCTCGACGTGATGATGCCCGACATGGACGGCTTCGAAGTCTGCCGGCGGCTGAAATCCAATCCGGCAACCCATTTCATTCCCCTGGTGATGATCACCGCGCTGGATAGCCCGGCCGATCGCGTGCGCGGGCTCGAGGCCGGTGCCGACGATTTCCTGACCAAGCCGGTGTCCGACGTCGTTTTGATCGCGCGGGTGCGTTCGCTGACCCGGTTGAAGATGATGACGGACGAGCTGCGCATGCGCGCCATCACCTCGCTCGAGATCGGCATGGAGGCGCCGGAGCGTGAAGCGGTCGCCGATACCGGCAAGGGCGGGCGAATCCTGCTGGTCGACGACCGGCCGTCTTCCTACGAGCGGATGGCGCCGGTGTTGAGTGCCGAGCACACCGTCGACGTCGAAACCAATCCGTCGGAAGCGCTGCTTCATGCCGCTGAAGGCAACTACGACCTTCTGATCGTCTCGCTCAGCCTCGATAATTTCGATGGGCTTCGGCTGTGCAGCCAGGCGCGCTCGCTGGAGCGGACCCGGCAGGTGCCAATTCTCGCTATCTCCGACGCCGACAACAATTCGCGGCTCTTGCGCGGGCTCGAGATCGGCGTCAACGATTATCTGCTGCGTCCGGTTGACAAGAACGAACTGCTGGCGCGCGCGCGCACGCAAATCCGCAAGCGCCGCTACACCGATCATTTGCGCGACAACGTGCAGAACTCGATCGAAATGGCGATCACGGACGCGCTGACCGGCCTGCATAACCGCCGCTACATGGAAACCCATCTGGCGACGCTCGCAGATCAAGCCGCAAGTCGCGGCAAGCCGTTGGCGCTGATGATGCTCGACATCGACTATTTCAAGTCGATCAACGACACTTACGGCCACGATGCCGGCGACGACGTGCTGCGCGAATTCGCGGTGCGGATCCGCAAATCGATCCGCGGCATCGATCTCGCGTGCCGCTATGGCGGCGAGGAATTCGTGATCGTGATGCCGGAAACCGACCTGCATGTCGCCGGCATGGTGGCGGAGCGGCTGCGCCGCTCGATCGCCGGCGAGCCGTTTGCGGTCCACAAGGGAACAAAACACGTCGAGGTCACGATCTCGATCGGACTGTCGACGCTCGAGCTCAAGGGCGAGGCTGTCACTGATGTGCTCAAACGCGCCGACGTCGCGCTCTACCGCGCCAAAGACGCCGGCCGCAATCGCGTGGTGGCGCAGGCGGCGTAGTCGTCCTTCGAGCTTTGCCGTGGGTTGTTTCTGCGGCACCTTGAGCGGGATCGGAGACATTTGATGCTTGCGCTTCAACTCGTCATCGGAATCGGCATCGCGCTTCTGTTCCCGCTTTTGATCTACACGGGTGTTGCAGCCGTCAAGGCGCCCCCAACGCGTAGTCGAACCACCAATCTGCAGGCCGAGACTTCCGAAGAGATCAAGCGAGCCAACCGGGAGCGAATCGACGCCGAAAACGAAGAGTTCCGAAGGGCGCGCGTCAAATATGCCAAACTTCTCTTCACCGCCATGGCGCCTTCGGGCTTGGCCGCCGTCATCGCCGGCTATCTGATCGGCATCAGTGCGATTGGCATCGGCCTTTTGACCGGCGGCATCCTGTGCCTGGGTTACGGATATGCCGGCTATTGGAGCGCTTTGCCGCAGCCGATGCGGTTCGCAAGCGTTCTCGCCGGATTGCTCCTGTTGCTTTTCATCGGCATCAGATATCTCGGCGCATCCTGGCCAGGGTTTCGTCAACGCGTCCCATTTCCCATTTGCAGTTCAAACAACCCCCAGCTGTGACTCTACTCTCCCGCGGCGCGAAAGCGCCCGAGTTGATCCGGAAATCGCCCTCGAAAATGAGAGGGCACAGGGAAAGCCGGGTGCCCGATGCACCCGCAGCCTCGCACGCAAACAAAAAAGCGCACGAGCGTCGTCACCACAGGTTCACCGAAACAGTCCGGCCTTCCCTGCGCAATGGTTCTACGGCTTATAACGCGCTCTCCCTGGTGACCGGGCTTTCTTGCCACCATCGCTTGCGGATCGCTCCGCCAACTTGACGCCAGCGTCGGGGCGTCGGGACCACACGGCTTTGCCGTACGCACCAGTGCCGCTCGTCTTGCGTCACCAAAGCGTCCATCGCATCCCGCACCCAACGTTCGTGACGATCGCGAAGCGCCCCTCGTATCGAGGCGGGACGGCCGGAGTCGGTGCCGCTGATTTGCCCGACAGCACAAGCACAATATTTTTGGCAGGGGGACTGGACGACCCAAATCAGCTTGAATCGCCTCAGAAAATCGCCGTTTACGCGCAGGCGAATTGTCGCGTCTTGCGACCCGCAGGAGGCGACACCCGAGAAGAAATCGAACTGATTTGCCCAGGCTCGTCGGGCAAATCGCTTGTCGAAGCAGAGCCCGTGACGGCCATACGCTTGGCACCGATTTCGATGATTGGAGAAAATCCCCGGTGTTCTTTTCCACCAATTGGGATCCCAACCGGGGCGTGGGAGTTTTGAATCACGTCCAACTTCAACCGACAAAGCCGGACGAATCTGAGGTCAAGAGTTAGAATCTCTTCGGGCGCGCCATTTTCCAGCCAAATCCATCTGACGGCGACGATGGGGCTCGGTGGAGCCTTGCCTTCATCAAACAATCGTGCGCGCGGGACCGATCGCGGTCGCTCACGCGTTTACGCCCGCAGCATCACTCGGGCGCACCACCACTGCACTCGCGCGCACCTCTCGCGGTGCCTCGGTCAGCGCAGGACGGGTTCACAGGCAGCGGCTATGGGTGACCTCACGGTCCGGATTCAGATGGCAACAGTTTTCACGATATGGCGACGTGGCGCCACCAGTGCAGGATTGACCCTCCTTCTGATCTCCCTGTTCGCCTTGTCCCTGCTCGCCTTGGCACGAGCTGCTAGCGGAGGCTCTGACATGGAGGTCAAGGTTCGCAGTATCGTCGCTGCCGACATCGCTCCGGTGGCAACAGAAAATTACCCGGGCGGAGTTGCATCCGCCGTCTACATCGGAGGTCACGTCCAGTTCTTCAATTACGGCCTCGCCGACCAGGCGCAACAGCGCGCCGTCACGCAGGAGTCACTGTTCAACACCGCCTCGCTGCGCAAAGTGTTTGAGGCGACGCTGGTCGCGCTCGGCACGTTGCGCGGCGAATTGAGCCTCGACGATCCGGTCAGCAAATATGTCGGCGAATTGCACGGCGACTATATTCGCGCGGTGACGATTGGCGAGCTCGCCACGCATACGTCCGGCCTGCTGCTGGCGACCGATCACCCGCCCTGGCCCAACGAGTCCTACACGTTGGCCCAATTCTTCGACATGCTCAACGCGTGGACTCCCGGGGCGGGCGAAGCGCCGGGCAAGCAGCGCGTCTATAGCCACGCAGGATACGTACTGCTCCAGCTCGTGCTCGAGCGTCGCTATGGGCGTCCGATCGGCGAGCTTATCCGGGATCGCATCCTGACGCCGCTCCGCATGACCTCGACGTTTGTCCCCGAACGTGGACGCGACAACCGTGCCATCATGGGTCCCGAGCTCATGCAAAATGTCGTCCAGGGCTATTCCGACCAGGGCATGGTGATCGGTCCACCCGGCAACCAGCAGAGCTATTTCGATTTTCCGGGAACCGGGCAGATGTTTTCCACAGGGCGTGATCTCGCCATCTTCCTGGCGGCCTGCCTCGACGGCAACACAGGCGACCCGCAGTTGCGCGAAGCATTGCAGATGACGCAGCGTGAGATCTTCCGCGTCAACGAGGAGTTCGGACAGGCCATGGCATGGGAAAATGTCGAGTTGGACGGCATCGGCATCGTCGACAAGCCGGGCGGCCTTAACAACGCTTCAGCCTATATAGGGCTCGTGCCGGCGCAAAGGATCGGCGTCGTCCTGCTCGCCAACCGCGGCGAGTTTCCCCATGAAATCGTCCGCTACCGTGTGCTGCCGGCGTTGGCGCGATTGTAGCAGGTCCGGCTTCTTTCTTGATTACTTGGCTATAGCGCGCTTCTTCGCAGCACTCTCAGCACCAATCTCAACCCCCGCATTTTTCAAAAGCACCGTTGCGGCCTCTTTCGCCGCGCGCGCCATCGCGGGATCATCGCGCACCAGATCCTGCGCGATCGAGCCGTCGACGAGTAGCGTAAGTTGGGTCGCAAGCGCTTCCGGATCGGCGACCTTGAGTTGCCGCAACAAATCGCGGAACCAGACGCGGCGGCTTTCCTTGAAGGCGATCGCGGTTTTTTTCACCGATTTATCGTCGGTGCCGAGCTCGGCGACCGCGTTCACGAACGGGCAGCCGCGAAAATCCTTGCTGGCAAAGCGCCGCTCCAGCGAATCGAAGGTGGAGAGAATCTGCTCGACCGGCGGTTTGTCCGACGGCCGCGGCTGGACGAAGCGGCGCGCGAGGTAGGCTGCGATCAGCGCGTCCTTGGACGGAAAATGGTTGTAGAGCGTGCGCTTGCTGATGCCGATCTCGGCCGCGATGGTGTCGACGCCGACGGCGCGGATGCCCTGCAGATAGAACAGGCGGTCGGCGGTCTCCAGAATCCGCTCTTTCATCGGCTGCTTTGCAAGCGGGGAGGCCATCCGACCGATTCCACTTATGGCTTTAAACGAGGGAAATCCGACATTTGCGACACGCAACGAATATGCCAGGAATTGTCCTCGCGCCAAGCTTGACAACATCCTGTGACATACCTTAATTACACAGATCGGTGTAATCAAGGCCGATGCGACGGCAGGTCGCGGGTTTCCCTAAATCCGCGGATAAAACAAGGAACAACAACCATGCCCCTGCTGCAGGCTTTGCGTCCCACCATGCCCATCCTGATCGGCGCCTCGTTGATGCTTACACTCAGCATGGGCCTGCGCCAATCGCTCGGCATCTTCATGCAGCCTTTGACGCATGACGTCAGCATCTCCATCTCCGAGTTCACGCTCGCCATCGCAGTGCAAAATCTCGCCTGGGGATTCTTGCAGCCGCTCGCCGGCGCCATGACGGTCCGCTACGGCTTCCGCAGCATCATGATGATCGGTGCGGCGCTTTATGTCGCGGGCCTCGCGCTGATGGCGGGCGCGCAGGGGTTCCTCAGTGTCATGCTGGGCGCGGGCGTGCTGATCGGGAGTTCGCTCGCCTGCACAGCCGCGGCCATCGCCATGTCGGTGGCAACGCGCGCGGTGCCGGCAGCCGTGCGAAGCACGGTGCTTGGTATCGTCTCGGCGGCGGGGTCGCTTGGTGCGCTGATGGCGGCGCCGATTGGGCAGATCCTCAATGAGGACTACGGCTGGAGAGTGGGCCTGGTTGGTTTTCTCGTGCTGTCGCTGGCGTTGCTTCCCTCGGCCTGGTTCGCAGGCCGGGTCGACAAGATTCCGCTGCCGCCGCGGACGCCTGACCAGATCGCCGATACCTCGGCCGGTGTCGCGACCAAAATCGCGTTCGGCAACGCGTCCTTTGTGGTGATGACGTGCGCGTATTTCGTCTGCGGCATGCAGCTTGTCTTCATCACCACCCATCTGCCGTCTTACCTTGCGATCTGCGGCATGGACCCGATGCTGAGCGCGCAAACGCTTGGCGTGATCGGCGGCTTCAATGTGCTCGGCAGCCTGTTCTTCGGCTGGGCCGGCGGGCGCTGGAACAAGCTCGCGCTGCTCGGCGGCATCTACGTTTTCCGGTCGCTGGCTCTCGGCTGGTATTTCGTGCTGCCGCCGACGCCTGCAACGACGCTGCTGTTCGGCGCGATCATGGGATTCTTGTGGCTCGGGGTCGGGCCGCTGGTCGCAGGCGCCGTCGCCGAAATGTTTGGGCTGCAATGGCAGGCGATGATCCAGGGCCTTGCCTTCATGAGCCATCAGCTCGGCAGCTTCCTCGGCGCTTACGGCGGTGGCCTGATCTACGACGCACTCGGCTCCTACAACATGGCGTGGCGGATCGGCGTCGCCGTCGGGCTCGCGGCAGGAATTATCCAGGTTGCGTTCGCCCTGATCCGGCCGACTTCCTCGCCGCCGGTGTTGCGAACGGCGTAGTCAAAAACAAAAACGGGGCCGCAGGGGCCCCGTCACAGTCAATAGTATTCCGCGATTGTTACTTGATTTTGGCTTCGCGGAATTCGACGTGCTTGCGCGCCACCGGGTCGTACTTCTTCTTGACCAGCTTGTCGGTCATGGTGCGCGAATTCTTCTTGGCGACGTAATAGAAGCCGGTATCCGCAGAGGAAACGAGCTTGACCTTGATGGTGACCGCTTTGGCCATGTCGAGAAACCCTTGGATTGTCGAGAAATAAAGCGCCGGCCCAGCGGCGGCGCATTTGCCGCGCAACCTATCTTCTGAAAGCCTAAAGTCAAGGTTCTCGGCAGAAATAACCGGCCAAATCCGGCTATTTAACTCTCAAAGAAGCGGTTTTTCGGCCGTGGCAGGCCGAGATTTTCGCGCAGCGTCCCGCCTTCATACTCTTTGCGGAAAATCCCGCGCCTTTGCAGTTCCGGCACTACCTTGTCGACGAAATCATCTAGACCCGCGGGCAGGAACGGGAACATGATGTTGAACCCGTCGCTGCCGTTGCTCGTCAGCCATTCTTCCATCTGGTCGGCAATCGTCTTTGCCGTGCCGACAAAGGAAAGCCCGCCATAGCCGCCCACGCGCTGTGCGAGCTGGCGCACTGTGAGCTTGTCACGTGCGGCGACATCGACGAGGCGCTGGCGACCGCTCTTCGAAGCGTTGGTCTCGGGGATATCAGGCAACTGCCCGTCGGGATCAAAGCCCGACGCGTCGGTGCCCAGTATGACCGAGAGCGAGGCGATCGCGCTGTCGTAGTGCACCCGGCTGTCGAGCAGTGCGCGCTTTTCTTTTGCCTCATCGATGCTGTCGCCGACCACGACGAAGGCGCCGGGCAGGATTTTCAGATGCTCGGGGTTGCGGCCGACCTTCTCCATGCGGCCCTTGATGTCGGCATAGAGCTTTTGGCCATCGGCAAGGCTGCCGCCGCCGGTGAACACGGCCTCTGCTGTCTCCGCCGCAAGCTGCCGGCCGTCGTCCGACGCACCGGCCTGCACGATCACCGGCCAGCCCTGTACCGGGCGGGCGATGTTGAGGGGGCCGCGCACTTTCAGATATTTGCCCTTGTGATTGAGCACGTGCATTTTCGCAGGGTCGAAATAGAGACCTGCTTCGACGTCGCGCACAAATGCGTCGTCGGCAAAGGAATCCCATAAGCCCGTCACGACGTCGTAGAACTCGCGCGCCCGCTTGTAGCGCTCGGCGTGCTCCATGTGGTCTTCCAATCCGAAATTCAGCGCGGCATCCGGGTTCGACGTGGTGACGATGTTCCAGCCCGCTCGCCCGCCCGAGATGTGGTCGAGCGAAGCAAAGCGACGGGCGACATGATAGGGCTCGTCAAAAGTGGTCGAACCGGTTGCGATCAGCCCGATATGTTCGGTCGCTCCCGCGAGCGCCGACAACAGCGTGAACGGCTCGAACGAAGTCACGGTGTGGCTGCGCTTCAAGGCATCGATCGGCATATTCAGCACGGCGAGATGATCGGCCATGAAGAAGGCGTCGAACTTGCCGGCCTCGAGTTTCCGGATGAGCTGCCTGATACGGTCAAAATTGAAATTGGCGTCCGGCCAGGCGCCGGGATAGCGCCAGGCGCCGGTGTGAATAGAGACCGGGCGCATGAAGGCGCCGAGCTTGAGTTGACGCTGTGGCATTGCCCCGTTCCGTGCGGTTGTTGTTGGGGAAAGAAATAGGCACGAAGCGCGGCCATGCCATCAGGTCGCCTTGAGAAGAATTTTGCGAATTAAATGATTTTAGGAGGACATTTCCATGTATCGGGTATTCTGTCGGCGGTATTCCGTCGTGCATCCATACGTTCCTTAAATCCCGCCACACTGAGGGGCACATGATTTCAATCGCAAGGCTGCTTCTTATCGGAGGATTCCTGAGTGGGGCGATGCTCTTTTCCGCGGACCAGGCGCGGGCCCAAATTGTCGCCATCGGTGCCAGCAACGTTGCCGGCAAAGGCGTCAGCAGTTCGGATGCCTGGCCGGCGCAACTGGAAGGCATGCTCGTGGCAAAGGGCCGAAACGTTCACGTGACCAACGCCGGAATCTCCGGCGATACCAATGCGGGAATGCTGGCCCGGCTTGATTCCGCGGTCCCCCAAGGGACGAAGATCGTGCTTCTCGATCAATACGGCGGCGGCTGGAACGCGAGGCGCTTCGGTAAGGGGGACCAAAACGCGGAATTGGCGGCGATCCAAGCGCGGCTTCGCAGCCGGGGCATCAGAGTTATTCCGATGTGGCGGAATCCGGCGTTGCGCAGCTATCTGCAGCCGGACGGCATTCATTTCACCGCGGAGGGGCACCGGCTGGTTGCAACCAAAATGCTGCCTTCGGTGATGGGCGCCGTTCACTGAGAATTTGCCTCCGAGACGAGGAGAGGCAGCGCCTAAGCGCCCAGCATGTCCTTGTGCATCTTGCCGCCGTAGAAATGAAAGAACGGCACCGGCGCGTCGTGGCGCAATGGTCCAAAGGCAAGCCGCCGTTCCAACTCTCCCAGAACGTTCCTGGTCATCGGATGCAAATCGGCCAATGGCTTTGATCCGATCTCGACCCAGACCAGTTCGACCAGCTCGGCGTCGGGATGGATCACGCCCTCGATCCGATGGGTGATGGCGGAGGCGTCCGCGGTGAAGAAGCGGGTATCGAAGCGCCGCACACGGCCTGGCGGGGTGATCGCGCGTGCGATCAGGAACAGTCCGGACGGGTCGGGCAGCAGGCCGGCATCGGAAAAAGCCTTCCACGCGCCTTCGAGTTTTGGCGCGGCGCCATTGGCCTTGCGGCCGAGGCAGAGGCCGGTTTCCTCGCAGGCCTCGCGGATCGCGGCAACCGCAAGCGACCGCGCGCGCGAGGCCGTGATCTTCGGGCTGCCCTTCAGGAGGTTGATTTCGAGCTCTTTCGGGATCGAGGCCGCCACCGGCACGCGGTTGTCGGATTTGTCGACGCGGCCGCCGGGAAAGACGAACTTGCCGGGCATGAACACCACCTTGTCGTGGCGCCTGCCGACCAGAACTTTGGGGATGGCGGCGCTGCGGTCGACCAGGATCAAGGTGGCCGCATCCTTGGGCCGGTAATAGGGATGGTGATCGGCCTCTTTCTCTTCGCGCTTTTCCGCTGTTGCCGCCTGCGTCGCTTCGGTCATTCCCATCCCCGATGATGCATCTGTTGTCGTTTGACTACACCGGCGGAATTTCGCTTGGGGCATTGTCGTCAAAGCCGTGCATGCGAAGCGCCCATTGCAGGCCGACCACGGTGCCTTTCACCGGCTGCAGCAGCGCCAGCGACGCAATCAGTGTGAATGGCAGGTAGGTCACAAACGCAAACCAGGCCGGCGGCGAATAATTGGTCTCGATCAGCAGCACCGTGGGCACCACGATGTGGCCGACAATGACGATCACGAGATAGGCGGGAAGATCGTCGGCGCGATGCGGCGTGAAGTCGAGGCGGCAAACCGAGCAATGGTCGTCGACTTTCAGGAAAGCGCGAAACAGCTTGCCTTGGCCGCAACGCGGACAGCGGCCGCGGAAGCCACGCTTCATCGCGCTCCAGACGTCGCGCTTTTCCACCGAGCCCGTGTCGCGGGTCCATGTTTTGGGGACGGTGCTCATCGCATCCATCATTTCCCTCGCTTCGCCTTGCCAGCTTTGAACTTGCCGGCCTTGCGCTTGTCCCGCTTGCGGTGCTTCTCGTGTGGGGCGCGGTCCGGATATGATTTGCCCGGACCAGCGTTGACCGGATTAGCTTTGGACTGATGTTTGCGCTCCGCTCGCGAACTGTCGCGCTTTTTGCCGCGTGGTGCGATCTGGCCTTGCGACAGCAGTTCGAACCGCAGCGCGCCGGCGACAGGTGCTGCTTCTACCAGACGGACGTCGACCACGTCCCCCAGCCGGTGCATGGCACCGCTGCGCGAGCCGACCAGCGCATGGCGGGTCTCGTCATAGTTGTAATATTCGGTACCGAGCGTGCGGATCGGGATCAGCCCGTCGGCGCCGGTGTCCTCGAGCTTGACGAACAACCCGGCGCGGGTGACGCCGGAGATGCGGCCCTGAAACGTCGCGCCGATGCGATCGGCGAGATGATGCGCGATCAGCCGGTCGGCCGTCTCGCGCTCGGCCTTCATGGCGCGTCGCTCGGTGACGGAAATTTGTGCGGCGATTTCGCTCAGCGTCTCCGGCGTCTCGGTCTCCGGCAGGGCACCTTCGCCGAGGCCCAGGCCGCGGATCAAGGCGCGGTGCACGACCAGATCGGCGTAACGGCGGATGGGCGAGGTGAAATGTGCATAGCGCCGCAAGTTGAGGCCGAAATGGCCGTAATTCTCGGCGGCGTATTCAGCCTGGGCTTGGGAGCGCAGAACCACTTCATTCACCAGGAGTTCTGAATCGTGTCCTTTGACCTGCAGCAGCACCCGATTGAACAGGGAAGGCCGCAGCGCGCCGCTTTTGGCAAACGGCAGATCGAGGGTCTTCAGGAATTCCTGCAGGGCATGAACCTTCTCGAGCGTCGGCTCATCGTGCACCCGGTAGATAAGCGGCAGCGCCTTTTTTTCAAGCATTTCGGCCGCGGCGACGTTGGCCAGGATCATGAACTCTTCGATCAATTTGTGCGCGTCGAGCCGTTGCGGCACGATCACGCGATCCACGGTGCCGTCGGCCTTGAGCAGGATCTTGCGTTCGGGAATGTCGAGATCGAGCGGATCGCGCTCGTCGCGCGCGCGCTTCACCACCGCGTAAGCGTCGTAGAGCGGCCTGATGATGGGATCGAGCAGGGGCCCGGTAACGTCATCGGGCCGTCCGTCGATCGCGGCTTGCGCCTGCGCATAGTTCAATTTCGCGGCCGAGCGCATCAATATGCGATGAAAACTGTGCGAGCGCTTGCGGCCGTCGGCGCCGATCACCATGCGCACCGCGAGCGCGCCGCGCGGCTCGCCCGGCACCAGCGAGCATAGATCGTTGGAAATGCGCTCGGGCAACATCGGCACCACACGGTCCGGGAAGTAAACCGAGTTGCCGCGTGTCAGCGCGTCGCGATCGAGCGCCGATCCGGGCTGCACATAGAAGGCGACGTCCGCAATTGCGACATCGACGATATAGCCGCCCCTGTTGTTCGGATCGGGATCTGCTTTTGCATGCACCGCGTCGTCATGGTCCTTGGCGTCCGGCGGATCGATGGTGACGAGCGGGACATCGCGCCAGTCTTCACGGCCCCTCAATGTGGCAGGCTGGGCCGCTTCGGCTTCGCGCAGAGCGGCAGCCGAGAACGCCTGCGGGATTTCGTGGGCGTGGATCGCTATCAGGCTGACCGCCTTTTCGCTCGCGAGCGAGCCGAGCCGTTCCTTCACCTTGCCCGAGGCGAGCCCAAAGCCGCGCGTGCGGATCAGGTCGACGCTGACGAGGTCGCCATCCTGGGCGCCGCCGGTGTCGGCCTTTGCGATGTTCAGTTCCCGCCCGGCCTGCTTCTTGTCGACGGGAACGAGCCGTCCGCCGCCATCAGGCAGGCTGCGGAAGATTCCGAGCACGCGGGTCTTGGCGTGATCGATGACCTTGATGACGCGGCCGCGATAGGCGCCGCTCTCGCGCTCCTCGAGTTTTTCGATCCGCAGCAGCGCGCGGTCGCCGACACCTGCCTCGGTGCCCGGCGGCGGTCGTCTCGGAACATGGATGCGGATCTTGGGAGGTTCGCCGTTTTCCACCTCATCCCATTCGGTGGGCGTGGCGATCAATTCGCCGTCGGCATCGCGCCCTGTGATATCGGCCATCATGGTCGCCGGCAGCGCCGCGGTTTCGGCTATTTTTTTGCCGCGCTTGGCGATCACGCCTTCGTCGGCGAGTTCGCGCAGGATGCGCTTCAACTCCGCGCGGTCGGCATTCTTCAGGCCGAATTCACGCGCGATCTCGCGGGTTCCGATTTTTCCCGGCTGCGCACGGATAAAGGCGACGATGGCGTCCGGGCTCGGAAAGACCTTGTCGCGTTGTTTTGCCACCTTATCCGCTTGCCTTACCAACACTCTTCTTCGCCACCGGCTTTGCGGCCTTCGAGGGCGACGTCTTGGCGGTCGCCGTCACCGGCGCGCGGGCCTTGCTGACCGCCTGCGATTTCGGTTTTGTGACGGGTTTCTTCACGGCCGCCTTCTTGACCGGCTTCGGCGCCGTGGCATCGACTTCCGTTTTCACCGGCTTTGCCGGCTTTGCGGCTTTAGCCTTGGCGCTACGTTTGGGCTTGGCGCCGCCCTTGGTCGCACGTTCGTCGATCAACGCAACGGCTTCTCCGAGAGTGATCGCATCTTTGTCCTTGTCGCTCGGGATCGTGGCGTTGACACCGCCGGCCGTGACGTAAGCGCCGTAACGGCCGTTCTTCATCGCGACCGCACCAAGGGTCGGATGATCGCCCAAAGGTTTGCCCGGATCGGCGCCGAAACGGCGCCCGCTCGGACCCTTCGCGACCTTCTCCGCGATCAGCGTCACCGCGCGGTTAAGCCCGATATCGAACACCTCGTCGCCGGCCTCCAGGCTCGCATAGGTCTTGTCGTGCCGCACGAACGGACCAAAACGACCGAGACCCGCGGTGATCGGCTCGCCGCTTTCGGGATGCTTGCCGATCTCGCGCGGCAGCGACAACAGCTTCAGCGCGAGATCGAGTTCGATATCGCCGGGCACGAAGTTCTTGGGAATGCCGGCGCGTCTCGGTTTCTCGCCCTCCGCATAATCCTTCTGTTCGCCGAGCTGGATATAGGGGCCGAACCGTCCGGCCTTCACCGTGACGTCGAGACCGGTCTCGGGGTCCTTGCCCAGGACGCGGTCGGCACTGGCCTCGCCATCGGCGGCCAGCGGACGGGTGTAGCGGCACTCCGGATAATTCGAGCAGCCGACGAAAGCGCCGAACTTTCCAGCCTTGAGGTTGAGCTTGCCGGTACCGCAGGTCGGGCACTGCCTGACATCACCGCCGTCGCTGCGCGGCGGATAAATATGCGGGCCCAACATCTCGTCGAGCACGTCCAGCACCTGGGTGACACGCAGATCCTTGATGTCGTCGACCGCACCTATGAAATCGCGCCAAAAATCCTTCAGCACCTGCTGCCAGGAGATCTCGTTGTTGGAGATGCGGTCGAGCTGCTCCTCCAGATCCGCGGTGAAGTCATATTCGACGTAGCGCGCGAAGAAGTTCTCGAGGAACGCGATCACAACGCGGCCCTTGTCCTCGCCGTAGAGGCGCTTCTTCTCAAGCTTGACGTAGCCGCGGTCTTTGAGCACCTGCAGGATCGAGGCGTAGGTCGAGGGACGGCCGATGCCGAGCTCTTCCATGCGCTTGACCAGCGAAGCCTCCGAAAACCGCGGCGGCGGTTCGGTGAAATGCTGAGCGACGGTGAGATCCTTGCGCTTGAGCGCTTCGCCCTCGCTCATGGCGGGCAGGCGGCGGCTCTCCTCGTCGTCGCCATCGTCGTCGCGGCCTTCCTGGTAGAGCGCCAGAAAACCGTCGAACTTGATCACCTGGCCGGTGGCACGCAGTTCCAGCACGCGGGCGCCGGCCTTGGCCGTGATGTCGACGGTGGTTCGCTCGAGTTCAGCCGATTCCATCTGGCTTGCGATGGTGCGGATCCAGATCAATTCATACAGCCGTGCCTGATCGGTATCGAGCCTTCGGCGCATTTCGGCGGGGCGTCGCGAGAGATCGGTCGGACGGATCGCCTCGTGCGCCTCCTGCGCGTTCTTGGCCTTGGCCTGATACTGGCGCGGCGCCTCCGGCACATAGGCGTTGCCGTAGTCCTCGCCGATCACCTTGCGGGCCTGCGTGATCGCCGAATTGTCGATCTGCACGCCGTCGGTACGCATATAAGTAATGAGACCGGCGGTTTCGCCGCCGATATCGATGCCCTCGTACAGCCGCTGCGCGATCCGCATGGTGTGCGCCGGCGCAAAGCCGAGCTTGCGGCTGGCTTCCTGCTGCAAGGTCGAGGTGGTGAAGGGGGCCTGCGGATTGCGGCGCGCCGGTTTGGCCTCAACGCTTGAAACCGTAAAGTTCGCAGCCTCGATCGCTTTCTTGAAATCTTCGGCCTCCGCGCCCGAGCCGATGTCGAGGCGCTGGATCTTCTTGCCGTCGGCACCGACGAGGCGCGCCTCGAAGGCTTCGCCACGCGGGGTCGTCAGGGTCGCCACCAGCGACCAGTACTCGCGGGGGACGAATTTCTCGATTTCGAGCTCGCGGTCGCAGACCAGCCGCAGCGCCACCGATTGCACGCGTCCGGCCGAGCGCGCGCCCGGCAATTTGCGCCACAACACCGGCGAGAGCGTGAAGCCGACCAGATAATCCAGCGCGCGGCGCGCCATATAAGCGTCGACCAGCGCGCCATCGATCTGGCGCGGATGCTTCATGGCATCGGTGACGGCCTGCTTGGTGATGGCGTTGAACACCACGCGCTCGATCTTGTGATCCTTGAGCGCGCGCTTTTCTTTCAGCACCTCGAGCACATGCCAGGAGATCGCCTCGCCCTCGCGATCAGGGTCGGTTGCGAGGATCAGCCGGGTGGCGCCTTTCAGGGACTTCGCGATGTCGTTCAGCCGGCCATTGGCCTTGGGATCGACCTCCCAGATCATTTTGAAATTAGAGTCCGGATCGACCGATCCGTTCTTGGCGGGGAGGTCGCGGACATGGCCGAACGAGGCCAGAACTTCATATGACGAGCCTAGATATTTGTTGATCGTCTTGGCTTTCGCCGGAGACTCCACAATGACGATATTCATGTCATTCCAAGGGTTTACGGAAAAAATAAAGGCCGGTTCCGCGAGATTCGCGCCAGCCGTTTCGACCCGAACATGGGTGCGCAGCCTGCCCCTGTCAAATCGACAGATGTTGAAAGTGGGCAAAACGCCGGTGGATGTGTATCACACAGGTTGTAAAATACCTATCGCTAGTTGCAATTGCTAGGCACCCCGACGGCCCTTAAGGCTGAGGCGACCCGGGTGGCGCTTGGCGCGGCGCGGGCGCGGCTTCAAGGTCGTGTCGGCGGCGCTGAGCAGCCGGCCGTCCAGCGAATACAGTTCCAGCTTTCGCACCGGCCGGCCGTTGTCGCGGTCGACCAAGATGGTCGCGATTTGCTCCGGATGCCGGTCAAACTTCTCGCTCCACTGCCGCAGCGCCACCAGGATCGGGAAGACCCCGCGGCCCTTCAGCGTCGGCACATATTCCTGGTAGGCGCTGCCGTCGGACGCCGGCGCTGTCTTCAGGATACCCTTATCGACCAGTGTGCGCAGACGCACCGTGAGGATATTTTTGGCGAGCCCCAGACTTCTCTGGAATTCGCCGAAGCGGCGCCTGTCCAGCAGGGCGTCGCGGATGATGAGAAGCGACCACCAGTCGCCGATCGCATCCAGCGATCGCGCGATCGGGCACTCGGCGCGTTCAAGGCTCGTCCGTTTCACCTTGGCGGTCTCCGGCAGTCGGTATTCGTGAATACGTTCATGGTGTCGTGTAGTTGCATTATAAAACCACATGCTATAGCTAAGCATCGTGAGACTTGCGAACAAGGCAGCGTTGATCACCGGGGGCAACAGCGGCATCGGCCTTGCGACCGCGCGGGTGTTCGTTGCCGAGGGCGCGCGGGTTGCGATCACCGGGCGCAATCGGGTGACCCTGGAGGCGGCCGCCGAAGAACTCGGCCCGAACGCGCTCTCCGCCGTCGCCGACGCGACCGACATCGCCGCGACGGAAGCCGCGATCAAGCAGGCGGCCGCAAAATTCGGCAAGCTTGATATCTTGTTCGCAAATGCCGGCATCGCAGGCGGCACGCCGCTCGGCAGTGCCACGCTCGAGACATTCGAAAATGTCATCAGGACCAACATCACGGCCGTCTTTTTCACCGTGCAGGCGGCCCTCCCGTATCTCAATGACGGCGCCTCGATTATCTTGAACGGCTCGGTGATTTCCGTGCTCGGTAATCCCGGCTACGCCGCCTACGCGGCCAGCAAGGCCGGCGTCCGAGCCATGGCACGGGTGATGGCATCGGAATTGTCGCCGCGCGGCATTCGCGTCAACGTGGTCGCGCCCGGCGCCATCCGCACGCCGATCTGGGGTCCGGCCACCGCCACGCCGGAGGCGGAAAAGGCCTTTGAAGCACGAATCGGACGGACTACGCCGCTCGGAAGGATCGGCGAACCCGATCACATCGCAAAGACGGTGCTATTCCTGGCATCGGATGATTCGGCCCACGTGCAGGGCCAGGAATTGTTCGTCGATGGCGGTGCCACCGCGTCTCCGGCCGGCGCGCCGATTTACCGCGCGTGACCGGAACCGCTGTCGTCAAAAAAATGGAGTCCGCATAGATCATGAATCTGGTTCGGCGCGGCCACCGAAGGTGAGCCGCGTCACAGTTGTGCTGTTCGGGTCCCTCACTCACGGGAGGCATTTTTTGTTTCTGCGCAACCGCATTGAACCCTTATTGCCGTAGGCTCGACATCTCCATGGGCAGGGCTTTTGACGACTAACGATTTGGAGAATTTGAAATATGCCCAGAGCTGCGCACATTTTCACGCCGATATCGGGATTTGCATCTTCATCGGAGAAATCCGGCAGCGCGCTTGATCCGATCGCGCTGTTTTGCGCAATTTGCCTGCTGGCGTTCCTGATTGCCATCCTCACGGGCGAGCAAGGCGTTTGGCTCTAGCCTCTATCGAGTCCGGTCAGCGCGTTCAAACGAGATTTCGTTGATCGATTGCGCTGGCTGGTTCCTCGTCTCTCGGACGTTTTCTGCGCACTCCTTGAACCTTCGCCGCACTTGCGAAGACTCCGTTGAGGGTAAGGGGTTTTTGAACTTCCTATTTATTGGAGCCTGATATGCCGAAAGGTGTTCGCATTGTTGCTTCGCTTTCCGAGTCGAAAATTTCGTCGCAGAAGTCCGATGGTCACCCGCTCGTTACAATTGCGTTGTTTTCCGGATTAGGTCTTCTCGTGACTCTCGTTGCGATTTTATGGGGCGTGCAGGGCGCCTGGTTCTAGTTTTCGTCGACCGAACTTTCCAATCAACCAGCCTGCCGTCGGTTGCGACGGCGGCAGACTGTGCCACTCCTTCTCATGCCGCGCGGAGATTGGTCGCGGCCAGCAAGGCGCCCGCCAACGCCTTCTCGCGGTGCTCGGGTCCGACCTGAATTCCGTCCGCGAAGATGAATTCGGGATTGGTGACTCCGATAAAGCCGAACACCCACCGCAAATATGTTTCCAGATGTTCGCCGACCGCCGCGGGCGTTCCGGCGCCGTAGAATCCGCCGCGCGAGATCGCAAGGATCACTCGTTTGTTGCCGGCGAGCCCCTCCGGGCCCTGCGCGCCGTATTTAAAAGTCTTGCCCCTTACTACGATGCGGTCGATCCAGGCCTTGAGCTGGCTCGGGATGGTGAAGTTATACATGGGCGCGCCGACTACGACGATATCGGCCTCCAAAAACTCGTCCAGCATCGCCTGTCCGGCGGTGAGGTCCTCCCGTAGCGCGGCGTCAGGCGCAGCCCCTTGAGCGGCGGCAAGATGCAGGCCCGACAGATGCGCCAACGGTGTCGAAGCAAGATCACGGTAGACGATCTCGAGGTTTGGCGTCGCCTGGCGCAGGCGATCCACGATCGCGGCGGATACTTGGCGGCTGACGGAGTGGGGGCCAAGTACGCTGGAGTCGATATGAAGGAGTTTCATGGCAGTCATCCTCGCTATAGGTCCATGGTATAAGTTTGTAACTGGGGCTATATGAGTGACTGTCCGCAAACCGCGCAAGAACGCACATTTTTGAAACCTGAGCACATCGCTGAAACCCGAGCACACCAAAGTGACTGCCCTGCCGCCCAATGCTCACCTCGACAGCGACTGCCGCGGCGCTGCGTCCGTGCTGGCGCGCGTCGGCGATAAATGGAGCGTGTTCGTCATCATGCTGCTCGGCGACGGGCCGCGGCGCTTCAACGAGATCAAGCGTATGATCGGCGGCATTTCGCAGCGAATGCTGACGTTGACATTGCGCGGACTCGAGCGCGACGGCCTGGTCACGCGGACGGTATTCCCGACCATTCCGCCACGGGTCGACTACGAACTGACGGATCTGGGACGCGGCCTGTCGAAGCCCGTGGAAGCGCTCGGTCGATGGGCGATCACGCATCAGGCCGAGATTGCGAAGGCGCGCACGCGCTTCGATGCTCGCAAAATCCGTTAGATCAGCGACACCAGTCCGCCGCCATGGCGCTCGAGCCGTCCGGCGAGTTCAAGCTCGAGCAGCACGGTGCGCACGACCGCCGGCGATGCCGCCGCCATCCGGATCAGGTCGTCGATCGAAACCGGACTTGGTCCAAGCAGGTCTGTGATGCGCGCGCGATCGTTCGCGTCGGGGTCGGGCGCAAACGCTTCGCCATCGCCTTCGCTCAAGGGAAATGCGGCCGGGCGCTCCATAATCGGCTCGACCGCCTGGATGACGTCGGCGGCCTCGGTGACCAGCGTCGCGCCCTGCTTGATCAGATCGTTGGCGCCGGCCGCCCGCGGATCGAGCGGCGAACCCGGCACGGCAAACACTTCGCGGCCCTGTTCGGCCGCCATCCGTGCGGTGATCAGTGAGCCCGAGCGATGCGCGGCCTCCACCACGACGACGCCGAGCGCGCAGCCCGAGATCAGGCGATTGCGCCGCGGAAAATCCCGCGCGCGGGGGACGTGGCCGAGCGGCATCTCCGAAATCGCAGCACCGCCGGCCTCCAGGATGGCGGCCAACAGGTCTCGTGCTCGCTCGGATAGATCTTGTCGTGGCCGCCGGCGAGCACGGCGATGGTGCCGCTTTGGATCGTGGCGCGATGCGCCGATTGATCGATGCCACGCGCGAGTCCGGACACGATCACAAAACCAGCCGCGCCGAGATCACGCGCCAGTTGACCCGCGAATTTCAATCCGGCGCCGGAGGCATTGCGCGAGCCGACGATCGCGATCATCGGCCGCATCGATGTGGCGGCTGCGCCGCGCACGCCGAGCAGAGGCGGCGCGTCGTCAAGTGTTGCGAGCCGCGGCGGATAGCCGGCCTCGCCAGGCGCGAGCAGGCTGACGCCGAGCCGCGTGCTTGCGGCAAGCTCGGCGCGCGCATCCTCCTCGCTGCAAATCCGTCCCGAGCGCGCCGCGCCGCCGCGCTGCGCTAGATCAGGCAGCCGCTCCAGCGCCGATCGGGCGCTACCGAAATGATGTAGCAGGGAATTGAACGTTCGCGGCCCGACATTGTCGGAACGGATCAGCCGCAACCGATTGAGCCGCTCGGCGTCGGTGAGGGTGACCTCTTTGTTGATGGCGTCCACGCAGGCTCCTTTAAGGAACCAGCATGGCGCAACCTGAGCGCGTGGGCAACGGCCTTCGACCCTTGCCCGATCCCGGCGCGCTTCGTAGAAACGATCCAGCCATCAGGAAACCATGTCCATGATCTCGCTCGCTGAACTCCAGCGCCGTATCGATTGCGGCGATCTCTCGCCGGATGCGGCGCTCGCGCAGTCGCTGGCAGAGATCGACGCGCAGGAAAAGGCTATCGGCGCCTTCGTCTGTCGCAGCGAAAATCCCCGCGCCGCCGGCAGGGGTCCGCTGCGCGGCATCGCCGTCGGGATCAAGGACATCATCGACACGGCAGAACTTCCCACCGAGATGGGCTCGCCGATCTACAAGAATTTTCGGCCGCGCGCGGACGCGGCCGTGGTGATGATGCTCAAGCAGGCGGGTGCGACCATCATCGGCAAGACCACGACGACGCCATTTGCGGCCAACGATCCGACTACGACGCTCAATCCGCGCAACCACGCTCACACGCCCGGCGGCTCGTCATCGGGCTCGGCGGCAGCGGTGGCCGCCGGCATGATCCCGCTGGCGCTGGGGACGCAAACCGGCGGCTCGGTGATCCGGCCGGCCTCGTTCTGCGGCATCGCCGCGATCAAGCCGTCCTACCGGCTGCTGCCGACGGTCGGCGTGAAATGCTTTTCGTGGACGCTCGACACCGTCGGCCTGTTTGCCGCCGGCGTGAAGGATCTCGCATACGGGCTTTCGGCCATGACCAACCGGCCCGAATTGTTGCCGTCTGCGACGGTCGCCGTGCCGCGGATCGGCCTCATCACGCAGGAGTTTGCCGGCGCGCCGGAAGCGGCAGGCGGGGAGGCGCTGCGGATCGCGGCCGCAGCGGCAGAGCGGGCAGGGGCTTCGGTTCGCCCGCTCAAGCTGCCTGACGTCGTCGCGGAAGCCTGGCGCATCCAACCGGTGATTCAGGAGTTCGAAGCGCATCAGGCGTTCGCTTGGGAATATCGCGAAAATTACGATGCGATGCCGCCATTGTTGCGCGGCAGGCTCGACGAAAGCGTGGGCCTGACGCCTGACGAGTACGATCAGGCGCGGGCGGTGGCGATGCGGGCTCGCGCCGCATTGGCGGAGACGTTCGCAGAAGTCGACGTGTTGCTTACATTCTCGGCGCCCGGCGCCGCCCCGAAGGGACTGGCCTCGACCGGCGACCCTCGCTTCAACCGGCTGTGGACGCTGATGGGCACCCCTTGCGTCAACATTCCCGCTTATGTCGCCGAGGGCGGGTTGCCCGTGGGGGTGCAGGTGATCGCGGACTATGGCAACGACGCCAAGGCGCTCGCCGCGGCGTGTTTTGTTGAAGAGGCGCTTAAATCATGATCCTCGTCATTCCGGGGCGCGCATCGCGCGAGCCCGGAATCCATAACCACCATCGGGAGTATGGATTCCGGGCCTGCGCCAAGAGGCGCATCCCGGAATGACGATCGAGAGATGTACTACCTCGCCCCGATGCGGCCCTCGGTGCCGGCCTGCAACCGCTTGATGTTCTCGCGGTGCATGTAGAACAACAGCATCGTCAGCACCGCGCACAGCGAGGCGAGCGCGGGGTGGCCGAACCACCACAAGAAGATCGGCGTGACAAAGGCTGCGACCAGCGCCGACAGCGACGAATAGCGCGAGGTGAAGGCGGTGGCGAGCCACAGCACGCAAAACACCAACGCGGCCGGCCAGAACAGCCCGAGCAGCACGCCGATATAGACGGCGACGCCTTTGCCGCCCCGAAATTTCAGCCAGACCGGAAAGAGGTGACCGAGGAAGGCGCCGAGTGCCGCCAGCATCGCCGCGTTCGGTCCATCAAAATAGCCGGCGATGACAACGGCGAGTGTGCCCTTGAGCGCGTCGCAGACCAGTGTTGCCGCGGCCAATCCCTTGCGCCCGGTGCGGAGCACGTTGGTGGCGCCGATATTGCCGGAGCCGATCGCGCGCAAATCCTGCGTGCCAGCCAGCCGGGTGAGGATCAGCCCGAACGGGATCGAGCCCAGGAGATAGCCGAGCAGGAACGCTATGACCAGGAAACCGTCAGTGGACACGGCAGTGGTTCCTGTCGCCGCGGTCTCCATGAATTTGCCGCGCATGTTCGCTCGAAAAGGCTCTAGACATGTTCGTAAACCGTCCGCCCGCCGACGATAGTACGGACGACGCGGCCGGAGAAGCGGGCCTCGTCGAACGGCGTGTTCTTGCATTGCGATTTGAGGTCGGCGGGATCGAGCACCCAGGGCGTATCGGGATCGATCACAATTACGTCAGCGGGCGAGCCCGCGCGCAGCGTGCCGCCGGGCAGGCCCAGCAATTCCGCCGGGCGCGTCGACATCGCCCGGATCAGTGTCTTGAAATCCAACTCGCCATTGTGGACCAGCCGCAATGCCGCCGGCAGCATGGTCTGCAGCCCGACCGCGCCGGAGGCTGCCTCCGCGAACGGCAGCCGCTTGACCTCGACGTCCTGCGGATTGTGATCGGACATGATCACGTCGATCAGCCCCGAGGCGAGGGCCGCGACCAGCGCCTTTCGGTCGTCCTCGGTGCGCAGCGGCGGCGACAATTTCAGGAAGGTGCGATAGGGCCCGATATCGTTCTCGTTCAGCGTGACGTGATTGATCGAGACCGAAGCCGAGACCTGCAACCCGGCATCGCGGGCACGCTTGAGAATATCCAGCGATTCGATGCAACTCAGCGAGGCCGCGTGATAGCGGCCGCCGGAGAGCGCCACCAGGCGCATGTCGCGCTCCAGCATCACAGCCTCGGCGGCATCGGGGATGCCGGCAAGCCCAAGCCGCGCGGCGAATTCGCCTTCGTTCATCACGCCTTCGCCGACCAGATTGGGGTCCTCGGTGTGGTGTACGATCAGCGCGTCGAAGTCGCGGGCGTAGGTCAGCGCGCGGCGCATCACCTGCGCGTTGGTGACGCTCTTGTCGCCGTCGGAGAACGCCACCGCGCCGGCCGCCTTCAACAGCCCGATCTCGGTCATCTCCTGGCCGAGCAGGCCCTTGGTGAGCGCCGCCATCGGGTGAATGTTGACGATGGCGGTGTCGCGGGCGCGGCGCAGCACGAAATCCACTGTTGCCGAATTGTCGATCACGGGCGAAGTGTCCGGCTGGCACACGATGGTGGTGATGCCGCCGGCCGCCGCGGCCTGGCTGGCGGATGCAAAGGTCTCGCGGTGGCTGGCGCCGGGCTCGCCGACAAAGGCGCGCATGTCGACCAGCCCGGGGGCTATGACCATGCCGGCGCAATTGACGATGTCGGTGCCCTCAGGCACGCCCGCCGCACCGATGCCGCGTCGCGCCTCGCGGATGACGCCGTCGGCGATCAGGACATCGCCAAGCCCGTCGAAATCCCGCGACGGATCGACCACGCGCGCGTTGGCAAGCAGGATCGGGCGGCGATCGGTCAGCATTCTGCTACGCATTTGGCAGGTTGCGGGCGAGCGCTTCCAGGACCGCCATTCGCACCGCCACTCCCATTTCCACCTGTTCGCGGATCAAAGACTGCGCTCCGTCGGCGACGATCGAATCGATCTCGACGCCTCTGTTCATCGGCCCCGGATGCATCACCAGCGCATCGGGCTTGGCGTAAGCGAGCTTCTTCTGGTCGAGGCCGAAGTAGTGAAAATATTCGCCCGATGACGGCACGAACGAGCCGTTCATGCGCTCGCGCTGCAGCCGCAGCATCATCACGATGTCGGCACCGTTCAGCCCCTCGCGCATGTCGCGCGCGACCTCGACGCCCATCCGCTCGATGCCCGGCGGCAACAGCGTCGAGGGCGCAACCACGCGCACCCGTGCGCCCATCAGGTTCAGCAGCAGGATATTGGAACGCGCCACCCGCGAATGCAGGACATCGCCGCAGATCGCGATCACCAGCCCCTCGAGCCGGCCCTTGTTGCGGCGGATGGTCAGCGCATCCAAAAGCGCCTGGGTCGGATGCTCGTGGGCGCCATCGCCGGCATTGATCACGGAACCGTCGACCTTGCGCGCCAAAAGTTCCACCGCGCCGGAGGCATGATGGCGCACCACGAGGATGTCCGGATGCATGGCATTGAGCGTCACCGCGGTGTCGATCAGCGTCTCGCCCTTGCGCATGGAAGAAGAGGACACCGACATGTTCATGACGTCTGCGCCGAGCCGCTTGCCGGCGATCTCGAAGGAGGACTGGGTGCGGGTCGAGGCCTCGAAGAACAGGTTGACCTGGGTGCGCCCGCGCAACGAGGCACGCTTTTTGTCGATCTGCCGGTTGAGCTCGACATATTCTTCGGAGAGGTCGAGCAGGCCGGTAATGTCGGCAGCCGAAAGCCCCTCTATGCCCAGCAGGTGCCGGTGACCGAGGACAAAGGTCGATTTCAATGCAGGGGTCATTAAAGCGAGAGCTATAGGCGTGGATGGATGGCGGGGCAAGGGCCAACCGAGGGGTAAAAAGTTATCCCCCGGTAGTCGCCGTTCAGGGTAAATGCCAGATCGCAAAGCCTGCCCGCTTGGACCCATCGACCATGCACCATTTGAACCGGTTTGCTCCGATACTGTTAACTGCGCTGGCAGGGCCCGCGTGCGCGCAGGCCTTGCCCGGTGGTTTTGCGTATCTGCGCGATATCGACCCGACGATCGTCCAGGACATCCGCTATGCCGGCTCGAACAATTTCGTCGGCCGGCCGCTTAAAGGCTATCCTGCCGCCGAATGCGTGGTGAAGCGCGAGGTTGGATCAAAGCTGAAAGCGATCCAGCAGGAACTTTCGCGGCAAAATCTGTCGCTGAAAATGCTGGATTGCTACCGGCCCGCGCGCGCTGTCGCGGACATGTGGGCCTGGGCGCAAAACGGCAAGGAGACGCCGGCCGGGCGGCGCTTTAATCCGGCGTTCGCGAAGGCCGATCTGTTCCGGCTCGGCTATATCGCCACTCATTCCGGCCATTCGACCGGCGCCGCCCTCGACCTGACCCTGGTCGATCTCAAGGCCGACAATTCAGCCGTCTTTGATCCCAACAAAGCGTATTCCGACTGCACCGCGCCCGCCGAGGTGCGGGCGCCTGAGGCGAGCATCGATATGGGCACCGGTTACGATTGTTCCGATCGGAAGTCGCATACGGCAGCTCGCTCGATCACCCCGGAGCAGCGCCGCTGGCGCAACCTGCTTGTCGCCGCAATGGCACGGCAAGGTTTTGTGAACTATTCGAAGGAGTGGTGGCACTTTTCGCTGCCGGGCATAGGCGGGGCAGCCTATGATTTCCCGATAACGCCGCGCCGCCAGTGACTCCCCAACAGGACCGGCCCATGACCCATCCCGCATTCGCAACCCACGAAGTCTTCAACCAGTCGCCGCCGTTCGAGGACGTCGATCTGTTCACGCTCGACATGCCGCTCTCGGAATCGATTGCCGCCAACGGCGCAGCCGCCGCCGCGCAGGAACTCTCGGAGTTCGGCAAGCACTGGGGGTCCGCTGCGATGGCCGCGCGCGGCCGCGCTGCGAATGAGAACACGCCAAAGCTGCGGAGCTTCGATTCCAGGGGCAACCGTCGCGACGAGGTCGAATTTCATCCTGCCTATCACGAATTGATGGCGCGGAGCGCTCATGCCGGCGTGCACAATTCGACCTGGACCGCGCAGGGCAAGCCGGCCGGCGCGGCGGCCGAAGTGGTGCGCGCGGCGAAGTTCTATATCGCCTCACAGGTCGAGACCGGTCATCTCTGCCCGATCACCATGACGCGCGCGTCGGTTGCCGCACTTGCGGCGCAGCCGGATCTGCTCGCGAAGACGATGCCCGTGATCGCGACCCGCGCCTATGATCCAGGTTTTGCGCCGTGGTGGACCAAGCGCGGCATGACGCTCGGCATGGGCATGACCGAGAAACAGGGCGGCACCGACGTGCGCTCCAACATGACGCGCGCGGAACGCGACGGCAGCGCCTATCGCATCACCGGGCACAAATGGTTCATGTCGGCGCCGATGTGTGATGCGTTCCTGGTGCTGGCACAGGCCGACGAAGGCCTGACCTGCTTCTTCATGCCGCGCTTTGCGCCGGATGGATCGGTCAATGCGATCCAGTTCCAGCGGCTCAAGGACAAGCTCGGCAACCGCTCGAATGCCTCTTCCGAAGTGGAGTTCGTGGGCGCCTATGCGGAGCGCGTCGGCGAGGAGGGCAAGGGCATCCGCACCATCATCCAGATGGTGCAGTTGACGCGGCAGGATTGCGCGATCGCCTCCGTCGGCCTGATGCGATCTGGACTTTCGCATGCGCTCCATCACGCAAGACATCGCAGCGTGTTCCAGAAGCATCTCGCCGATCAGCCGCTGATGCAGGCGGTGCTTGCGGACATGGCGCTTCACGTCGAGGCCTCGGTCGCGCTGGTGATGCGGCTCTGCCGCGCATTCGACCAGGCCCCCGAGGATCCCGGCGAAGCCGCCTACATGCGGCTCCTGACACCGGCGATCAAATATTGGGTCTGCAAGAGCGCGCCGGGATTTCTCTACGAGGCGATGGAGTGCCTCGGCGGCAATGGCTACGTGGAGGAGGGGATTTTGGCCCGGCATTATCGCGAGTCACCCGTCAATGCGATCTGGGAGGGCTCGGGCAATGTGATGTGCCTTGACGTGCTCCGGGCGTTGTCGCGTGAGCCGGATGCGGCCACGGCGGTGTTGCAGGATATTGCCGAGCAAGCCAAGGGTTTGCCGGGTGGCGCTGAGGCCGTCGCATCGATCGCAAAGTCATTCCGCCGGCCGGACGGCGAGCGGGTGGCGCGGCTGGCGGTCGAAAAGCTGGCGTTGCTTGCCGCCGCCGCGGCACTCAACAAGATCGCGCCGCATCATGCCGAGTTGTTCGCTGCCACGCGACTTGCCACGCCTCACGCCAGCATGTACGGCGCGGTCGATCTCGCCAATGACGATATCGAAGGCCTGTTGGCACGGGCGTTGCCGTGAAAGTCAGTTGATGGATTCCCTCAATCCCGAACATCCGCCGGTCGCAGTAGCGCGGGTCGGACGCCGCCCTCTGGTCTGGAAGTTCTGGGGGACGGCGCTGTGGGGCCTCTTCATTTTTGCCGCGATGTTCATCGGACAAATCGCTGTCGTCGTCTGGTTCGTGCTGCGGCAAGGAGGGCCGATCGATGTTGCCACGGCGGTACATGTCGTCGGCGGCGGAATCACGATTTCACTGTCGGTGATTTGCGGCCTGCCGGCGGTGCTCGCCGCGCTGTGGCTTGCGATCCACGTCTCGCGCACGCCGTTCGCCGACTATCTCGCGTTGCGCAGGACCTCGTGGAAGAACCTTCTGATCGGCATCGCTGGCCTGTTCGTCGTGGTGTTGGGCTGGGACCTGTTGTCGCGCGCCACCGGGCGCGATGTCACTCCTGGATTCATGGTCGACGTCCTGAAATCGGCGCGCGACGACGGCGCGCTGTGGCTTCTGGTACTCGCTTTCTGCGTCGCCGCGCCGATCTCGGAAGAGCTGTTCGCGCGCGGTTTCCTCTATCGCGGCTGGTCGGAAACTTTCTTAGGACCTGGCGGCGCCGTCATCCTGTCGTCCATCGTGTGGACGGGGCTGCACCTGCAATATGATTGGTACTTTTTCGGCGAAGTCTTCTCGATCGGTCTTTTGCTCGGATACCTGCGCTACCGCTCTGGCTCGATCTGGCTGACGATCGTGCTGCACGGCCTCAACAATCTCGGCGCGGTGGTGCAGACGATCTGGCTGGCGGGTTGATGTCAGGCCACCAGCGCAATGGCGATCGGCATCGTGATCGCCGCGAGGATGGTTTGCAGCGTGATGATTTGCGCAAGCAGCGGCGCGTCGCCGCCCATCTGCCGCGCCAGCACGTAAGCGCTTGACGACGCCGGCACCGCCGAGCAGGCGGTGACGATCACAAGATTCTGGCCCGACAGGCCGAACCATAGCGCCAGCGCGACCGCCAGAACCGGCATCAGGATCAGCTTGAGGAAAACGCCAAGACCGGCCGCGGCGCTTGGACTAAACAGGCCATCGAGGTGCAGGCCGGCGCCGGTGACGAGCAAGCCGATCGCGAGCGAGGAGCGGCCCAGCGCATCAGCGACGTCATGCCAGATCCTTGGCAGCGGAACGTGCAGCACGTTGATCGCCAATCCGATCGCGCAGGCCCAGATCAGGGGATTGCGGACCACGGTCATGACGATCGAGCGGATCGACCGTTTCTCGGTTGCCGCGTAGTGCGCCAGCACGGCGACGCTGAAGACGTTGACCAGCGGAATGATCGCGACCATCGCGACCGACGCCAGCGCGAGGCCAGCGTCACCAAACAGATTTCCGGAGACGGCGAGCGCCACAAAGGTCTGCCAGCGCGTCGCGCCCTGGAAGATTGAGGTGAAGGCCGGACCGTCAATGTCCATTTTCGCGAGCAGCGGCCTTAAGCTGAGGCACAACAGCGACATCGCCAGCGCCGAGAGCACCAGCGCGCCGCCGACGCCGGCGATCGGCACCCTGGTGAGGTCGGCCCTCACCAGTGTCTGGATCAAGAGCGCGGGAAACAGCACGTAATAGGTCAGCCGTTCCAGCCCGTGCCATTGTGTCTCCAGCCGCATCAGGCTGCGCTTGAGCGCGAAGCCAAACACGATCAGCAGGAATACCGGCAGCAGCGCCGCAATCACCACCGCCATCGCTAGCGATCCGCGCGCAGCCTGGCGAGCCGGTCGAGCGCGCCCTGCAGGATGAAGATCGCGGCATGCTCGTCGATCACCTCCGCGCGCTTGGCCCTGCTCATGTCCAGGCCGATCAGTTCACGCTCGACGGCCGCGGTCGAGAGTCGCTCGTCCCACAACGCGATGGCAAGATCGGTGAGGCCAGAGAAATTGCGCGCGAAGGCGCGGGTGGACTGCGCCCGCGGGCCCTCACTGCCGTCCATGTTGATGGGCAGCCCCAGCACGAAGCCGACGGCGCTGCGTTCCTTCGCGATGGCAAGCAGCCGCGCCGCGTCCGATTTGAAGGCCTTGCGGTGCAACGTCTCCACCCCCGTGGCAAGCTTACGATCGGGATCAGAGACAGCGACCCCGATGGTTTTCGTGCCCAGATCGAGGCCGACCAGCGCGCCACGTTTGGGCCAGAGTGCGGCAGCTTCGATCAGCGGCAGGATGAGGGCAGGCATGGGACCGCATAACACGCAGCCTGGCGGTGACGCAAAGCCGCTGGGAGGGCGCTGGCTAACGGGATCGCCGGAGCCATTCTTCGCGCGTGATTTCCCAAATCTCCGTGGGAAGGCTACCCGATACGTAGTCCCAGTCCTCGGTCTTGATCATGCGCATGCCGCTGCGCTCGGAGATGCGGCGCGACGGCACGTTGGCGACGGCTTTTGGCGCGCGAAGAACGGGCCGTTCGAGAGTCTCGAACCAGTAATCGGTCACTGCCGAACTCGCTTCGGTCATCAATCCCTGACCCTGCCATTTGGGGGCGAGCCAAAAACCTCTGTTCTCGTTGAGCTTGTCGGACAGGCTGATCTCGCCGATCAACTGGTCAGGCATACTCTTGAGCCGGATCGACCAATGCCACTCCGCGCCCTGCTGCATCGCTGGAAGCGCCATGTCGCGAATGAACGTCAGGGCGCCGTCGGCCGGATAGGGCCATGGGACGCGGCTGGCCAGGAACCGTACGACTTCCCACTGCGGGAAAAGAGTCTGGATCGCCCCCGCGTCCGCAAGGTCCAACGGACGAAGAATCAGGCGAGGCGTAACCAAGATGGGAATCGCCGCGGACAGCACGGTCACGCGACGGCGTGGCTGATGCGATCTGGCTTGTCCGCTGTCAGGCACGAAACAAAGCCGCTCAATGCGCTGTATTGATGCGCGCTGCGGCGCGTAACGAAAAGTGTATCGACCCGCGACCTGGATGCATCGAGCGCATGCAGACGGATGCTCTCGCGCTGATCGCTGCGCTCGACCACGGCGCGCGGCAACAATGTGACGCCCATATCGGCGGCGACACAGCCGATCATGCCATCGAGCGTGCCCAATTCGAACCGCGCGGCCGAAGGCCAGCCAAATTCCGAAAACACCTGTTCGAGCCGCTGCCGGTAGGTGCAGCCGGTACGGAACACCAGCGCGGTCGGACCGGACTCGGCCGTACCGGCGCGCAAGCTTGCAAGGCTCGTCCATCGGTCCGCGGTGACCAGCACCAGCTCTTCGCGGAATGCAGCAATCGCGCTGAGTTCGGCGTGCTCGATCGGCCCTGCGACAAAGGCGCCGTCGAGCGTCCCGTCGAGCACCGCGGCGACCAGATCGGCTGTCGGTGCGGTCCGCAATGTCAATCGCACCGCGGGAAAACGCCGATGAAATTCGGCGAGCAGCGATGGCAGCCGCACCGCGGCCGTCGTCTCCATCGAGCCGATCGCGAGCGGTCCTTTCGGTTCGCCATCGTCGCGCGCGGCCAGCACCGCTTCGCGCGCAAGCGCGGCCATGCGCTGGGCGTAAGGGAGCAGGCGGCGCCCCGCGCCGGTCAAGGTCATGCCGCGGCTGTGCCGCTCGAACAGCGCGGTGCCGATCTCGGCCTCGAGCGCCTTTATTCGCTGCGTGACGTTGGACTGCACCGTGTTGAGTTCATCGGCGGCGCGGGTAATCCCACCTGACCGCGCGACGGCCGAGAAGGTAACGAGATCGGTAAGCTCCATCTCTCCACCGTTTGTTTTTGGAGATGGCTGCGTTCTCAAGTATTCATTTTTCGAGAATGATAGTTGAGCCTAATCTCGCTGTCCAGCTTGGAGGAGCGACATGCCGATCAGCACACCGTTATCAGCGCTTTTGGGCATCAAGTATCCGATCCTCTCTGCCCCAATGGATGTGATTGCCGGCGCACGTCTCACGAGCGCGGTCAGCGGCGCGGGCGGTTTTGGAATTCTCGGCGGCGGCTACGGCGAAAGAACGTGGCTGGAGCAGGAGACCGCCAAGCTCAAGCGATGCGCAGTGCCGTTCGGCATCGGGTTCATCACCTGGAGTCTGGCAAAGCAGCCCGACCTTCTCGATATCGCGCTGAACGCGCGCCCTCGCGCGATCATGCTTTCGTTCGGCGATCCCCAGCCGTTTGCGCCTCGCGTCAAGGCTGCGGGCGCGCTCCTGATCTGCCAGGTCCAAAACGAAGACATGGCGCGGCAGGCGCTGAATGCCGGCGCCGAGGTTCTCGTCGCACAGGGTAGCGAGGCTGGCGGTCACGGCGCGTCGCGCACTACGATCGACATTGTGCCGGCGATCGTCGATCTCGCGGCCGGCCGGGTGCCGGTGGTGGCCGCCGGCGGCATCGCCGACGGACGCGGATTGGCGGCGATGATGATGCTCGGCGCTGCCGGCGTGCTGCTTGGCACCCGCTTTTATGCCAGCGTCGAAGCCGACGGGGCAGAAGAGGCGAAGCAGCGAATCTGCGCCGCGACCAGCGGGAACACGGTTCGAAGCATAATCTTCGATCTCTCGCGCAACAATGTCTGGCCAGCGCCGTTTACCGGACGCTGCCTGATCAACGACCATGCCCGCCGCTGGATGGGACGCGAGGTCGAACTGCTGCAGAATGTGCGGGCCGTCGCGGCCGAATACGCGGCCGCCAAGGCCGCTGGCAATTTCGATGTCGCCGCTGTCATCGCCGGCGAAGCTGTTGGCCTGATCCATGACGTTCCCACGGCGGCCGAGATCGTCGGCCGGATCGTCACGGAGGCAGAGCAGATACTTCTCGGGCGGCGCAATTCCGCCACGGCTTCGCGGGCTGCTTCCGCGCCAACGTGATCATCCAACCGAACGAGCAAACCATGTGGCCAGATCGCCGAATTATCGAGCTCTTCAAGACTGAATTTCCGATCGTGCTCGCACCAATGGCGGGCGTGATGGACGCCGAACTCGTGATCGCGGCAGCGCAGGGCGGCGCATTGGGATCGCTGCCTTGCGCAATGCTGTCGGCCGAGAAGGCACGCGAGCAGGTCAACGTCATCCGCCAGCGCGTGTCCGCGCCGATCAACATGAATTTCTTCTGCCACAAGGCTGAAGATGCCGACCCCAAACTCGAAGCAACATGGCGGCAGCGGCTGGCGCCCTATTACCGGGAGCTGGAGCTCGACCCGGCGGCGCCGGTCAACGCCGCCAATCGCGCGCCGTTCGATGCCGCATTTTGTGAGGTCGTCGAAGAGCTGAAGCCCGAGATCGTCAGCTTCCATTTCGGCTTGCCGGACCGGGCGCTGCTCAAGCGCGTCAAGGCGGCCGGCTGCATCGTGATGTCGTCGGCAACCATCGTGAAGGAAGCGATCTGGCTCGAGGAGAACGGTGCCGACGTCATCATAGCGCAGGGTGCCGAAGCCGGCGGCCATCGCGGCATGTTCCTGACCGATAATATTGCCGAACAGCCCGGCACGTTCGCGCTGGTGCCGCAGGTGGTCGATGCCGTGAAGGTGCCGGTGATTGCCTGCGGAGGGATCGCCGACGGGCGCGGCATAGCAGCGGCATTCGCGCTGGGTGCCGCGGGCGTGCAGATCGGGAGCGCCTATCTGCGCTGTCCGGAATCAAAGGTGAGTGCTCCGGCACGGACTGCACTCGCCCAGGCGCGGGACGATTCCACGGTCATCACCAACGTTATGACCGGACGCCCGGCGCGCGGGATCGCCAACCGCGTGATGCGCGAGGTCGGGCCGATGTCGCCGGATGCCCCGGCCTTCCCCCATGCGGCCACCTCGCTTGCGCCTCTAAAGGCGGCAGCGGAAAAGCTCGGCAAGGTCGATTTCACCAATCTCTGGGCGGGGCAGGCGGTGCGGATGGGGCGCGAAATGCCGGCAGCCGAGCTCACCCGGGCCTTGGCCGGCGCCGCACTGGCACGGCTGAGCCAGATGGCCGGCTGAGACACCTCCCAGCGGTTGCGGCGCAAAAGCGGCGTCTGCTATACGGCAGGCTGATTTTTCCGCTCGAGGCCCTATATTCAAGGCCCTGTATAAGGCCCCTATATCATGTCCGTTGACGCCGCCACTGTCCGTCGTATCGCCCATCTTGCGCGCATCGCGGTCGCCGATGCCGAAGTTTCGCACTTACAAGGCGAGCTGAACGCGATGCTGGCGTTTGTCGAGCAGTTGTCGGAGGTCAACGTCGAGGGGGTTGAGCCGATGACGTCGGTCATGCCGATGGAGATGAAAAAGCGCGCCGACGTGGTCAATGACGGCGAGATTGCCGACGATATCGTCAAGAACGCGCCTGCCACCGACAACCATTTCTTTCTGGTGCCGAAGGTCGTCGAATAGCATGGCGTTTTCGAGCGAAGTGGGTACCGGTTCGCGCTGAAGAAAACGCGTCAAACAAAAGAGCCCTGAGAGAAAGTCCGATGTGTCTGCTCTGCGACGATGAAAAGGCCTACCAGGCCTATATGAACTATCTCGACGCGATGGAGCGGCAGGGCAATGCCGCCGATCCCAACACGATCCTAGGCGCCGTGCTCGATCAGCTCGAGGCCGCCGACAAGGCGCGTGCCAGCCAAGATGACCCGGCCAACGACAAGGCATTGTCGCCGTTCTTCTGTAGCCCGATCAATAAATGACCGATTTGACATCGCTGACGCTCGCCGAGGCTCGCACCGGCCTCGCGAACAAGACGTTCACGTCGCTTGAACTGACCGACGCCCACCTCAAGGCGATTGAGGCTGCGCGCGCGCTCAACGCGTTTGTGCTGGAAACGCCCGATCGCGCCCGCACCATGGCGCGCGAGGCGGATGCCAGGATCGCAGACGGCACGGGTGGACCGCTCGCCGGCATTCCGCTGGGGATCAAGGATCTGTTCGCCACCAAAGATGTGCGCACCACCGCGTGCTCAAAGATCCTGGACAATTTTGTGCCGACTTACGAATCCACCGTCACCTCGCAGCTCTGGCGCGACGGCGCGGTGATGCTCGGAAAACTCAACAATGACGAGTTTGCGATGGGCTCGTCGAACGAGACCTCCTGCTTCGGTCCCGTCACTAATCCGTGGCGGCGCGAGGGCTCTAATACCACGCTGGTGCCGGGCGGCTCCTCGGGCGGCTCGGCGTCCGCCGTGGCGGCGTTGCTGTGCATGGGCGCGACCGCGACCGATACCGGCGGTTCGATCCGCCAGCCCGCGGCGTTCACCGCGACCGTCGGCGTGAAGCCGACTTACGGGCGCTGCTCGCGTTGGGGCATCGTGGCGTTCGCGTCTTCGCTCGATCAGGCCGGGCCGATCGGCCGGACGGTGCGGGACGCCTCGATCCTGATGCGCTCGATGGCGGGTCACGACCCCAAGGACACCACCTCGGTCGATCGGGAGGTGCCGGACTTTGAGGCCGCGATCGGAAGGTCCGTCAAAGGCATGAAGATCGGTCTTCCCAAGGAGTATCGCCTCGACGGCATGCCCGCCGAAATCGAAAAGCTCTGGTCTGAGGGGGCCGCCTGGCTCAAGGCCGCCGGTGCCGAGCTCGTCGATATCTCGCTGCCGCACACCAAATACGCGCTGCCGGCCTACTATATCGTCGCACCTGCGGAAGCTTCTTCGAATTTGGCACGCTATGACGGCGTGCGTTACGGTTTGCGCGAGCCCGGCCGCTCAATTGGCGAAATGTACGAGCAGACTCGCGGCGAGGGCTTTGGCGCGGAGGTGCGCCGCCGCGTCATGATCGGCACCTATGTGCTGTCTGCCGGATACTACGACGCTTATTACCTGCGGGCGCAAAAGGTCCGCACGCTGATCAAGAAGGATTTTGAGGACTGCTTTGCCAAGGGAGTCAACGCGATCCTGACGCCGGCGACCCCTTCGGCGGCATTCGGCATCGGCGAGAAGGGCGCTGATCCCGTGGAGATGTACCTCAACGACATCTTCACGGTGACTGTGAACATGGCGGGGCTGCCCGGGATCGCCGTTCCCGCCGGCAAGGACGCGCAGGGCTTGCCGCTCGGCCTGCAACTGATCGGCCGCCCATTCGACGAAGAGACGCTGTTCTCGCTCGGTGAAGTGATCGAGCAGGCGGCGGGGCGGTTCACGCCGCCAAAATGGTGGTGAACATGGCCGACTTCAAAGCCAGCCTCTCGAATGCGGCACCCGCGTCTGATCTCGCGCCGCCGCTAGCCGCTTTGTGGTGGGCCGCAAAGGGCAACTGGGACCAGGCGCACAAGATCGTCCAGGATGAGGGTGACGCAAACTCCGCCTGGGTCCATGCATACCTGCACCGCGTCGAAGGCGACCTCGGCAATGCCGGCTACTGGTATCGGCGAGCTGGAAAGCCGGTGGCGAAAGATCCGCTGCAAGACGAATGGGAACGGATCGTGTCAGCGCTGACGGGTGGGCACGCCGCCCATTGACAGAAATACAGTGTGTGTATAAATATACACACACTTTATTCGAGGATAAAATGTCAAAATACGAGCCTTTGGAGCGCTTTCTCCGCGGCCAGCGCGCCGATGAAGTCCCGATCACTTTCACTGAGATCGAACGGATACTTGGCGCAAAGCTCCCCAATTCAAAATCTAATCGGGCTTGGTGGAGCAACAATCCAAATAACAACGTTATGACTCTTGCCTGGCTCAATGCTGGTTACTTGACCGAAAAGGTCGATTTAAAGAACCATCGAGTCGTGTTCCGCCGGATCGGGAAGGATCAAGTGGGTCCATTGAGCGACGAAGATCGAAAGCGTCTTGCTCGCAGCAAGCGTTCGTATGGCGATGACGGCGTCAAGCAAACACGCCATCCACTGTTTGGATGGATGAAAGATTCGGTCAGTATTCCAGCTGGTGTTGATCTGACCGAACCAGCCGATCCAGAGTGGGCCGATCAGCTCGACAGATGAAGCCGCCGCTGCTTCTCGATACCTGCGCGGTGATCTGGATTTCCAACGATCAGCCCATATCGCCCGAGGCGGAGGAAACGATTGAGGAGACGCTCCGCGCGGGCGAACTCGCGTTTGTTTCACCGATTACGGCGTGGGAAATTGGTCTGCTGGTATCGCGCGGTCGCGTGAGATTGAACATGTCGCCGCAGCTTTGGTTTGATCGGATGCTAACGGCACCCGGAATTGCTCTTGCCAACATGTCTCCTGCGGTTTTAATCGCGTCGTCTTTCTTGCCGGGAAATCCGCCGCGCGACCCGGCCGACCGCATCATCGCCGCCACAGCGCGCGAATATGGATACCGGCTAATCACGCGAGACCGACCGCTACTTGCTTACGGCGAAGAAGGTCATCTGCAGGTCGTTACCTGCTAACCACGAACACGGACCGATATGACCGTACCCGTCAAAACATCAAAACTGATCAAAGGCACCACCGGCGATTGGGAAGTCGTGATCGGCTTGGAGGTCCATGCCCAGGTCACCTCGAACTCAAAATTGTTCTCGGGCGCGTCGACCGCCTTCGGCGGCGAGCCGAACAGTCATGTTTCGCTGGTCGACGCCGCGATGCCGGGCATGCTGCCCGTCATCAACGGGGAATGCGTCCGCCAGGCGGTGCGCACCGGATTGGGCCTGAATGCCAAGATCAACCGGCGCTCGGTGTTCGATCGCAAGAACTATTTCTATCCGGATTTGCCGCAGGGCTATCAGATCAGCCAATACAAATCGCCGATCGTGGGCGAGGGCGAGATCGTCGTCGAGCTCGAGGGCGGCAAATCCGCCACCGTCGGCATCGAGCGGCTGCATCTGGAACAGGACGCCGGCAAGTCGCTGCACGACCAGCGGCCAGACGTGTCGTTCGTCGACCTCAACCGCTCCGGCGTCGCCTTGATGGAGATCGTCTCCAAGCCCGACATCCGCGACGCCGATCAGGCCAAGGCCTACGTGACGAAGCTGCGCTCGATCCTGCGCTATCTCGGCACTTGCGACGGCGACATGGAGAAGGGGAACTTGCGCGCCGACGTCAACGTGTCCGTCCGCAAGCCAGGCGGACCGCTTGGCACCCGCTGCGAGATCAAGAACATGAACTCGATCAATTTCATCGGCCAGGCGATCGAATATGAGGCGCGGCGCCAGGTCGAAATCATCGAGGACGGCGGCGCGATCGAGCAGGAAACCCGGCTGTTCGATCCCAACAAGGGCGAGACCCGCTCAATGCGCACCAAGGAGGAGGCGCACGACTACCGCTATTTTCCGGATCCCGACTTGCTGCCGCTGGAATTCAGCGAAGCCTATGTCGAGGAATTGAAGGCCGGGCTGCCGGAACTGCCGGACCCGAAGAAGGCCCGTTTCATGTCCGAGCTTGGGCTGTCGCCCTATGACGCCGGCGTGCTGGTGGCCGAACGCGAGAGCGCCGACTTCTATGAAACCGTGCTGGAGAACCTCGCCCACCAGGTTCGCGACGGCAAGCTCGCCGCCAACTGGGTGATCAATGAATTATTCGGGCGGCTCAACAAGGAAGGCCGGGACATATCGGCATCGCCGGTTTCCGCCCCGCAGCTTGCGGCGATCGTCGATTTGATCGGCGAGGGCACTATCTCCGGCAAAATCGCAAAGGACCTGTTCGAGATCGTCTGGACCGGGGGTGGCGACCCGCGCGCGCTGGTCGAGGCGCGCGGTATGAAACAGGTCACCGACTTGAGCGCCATCGAAAAAGCGGTCGACGACATCATATCGGCCAATCCAGACAAGGTCGCGCAAGTCAAAGCCAAGCCGGCGGCGATCCAATGGTTTGTCGGCCAGGTGATGAAGTCGTCCGGCGGCAAGGCCAACCCGCAAGCCGTCAACGACCTGCTCAAGTCGAAGCTCGGCATCTGATCGTGTCAACATGGTGGCCGCGTCATCGGCGCTCACCCGCGTGATCGCGCGCGCCGATCCTCGATGGCGCGCCAAAATTCATCGCCCGCGATGAGACCGCGTTTCCGAATCGGTTCCGGCGATTCGTCCGAAAATTCGGTTTTGCCGAGGGAAGATGAGGCGCCAAGCCGTTAAGCATGAAAATTTTTTGATTGCCAAAATTGGCGACTCAGAGTCCGCGCAACACCCTTCCGGACGGCATCGGCGAGCCGCGGTCATATCATGCGTGTCTCAAGCGATCGGAGCGCGAGCGAAGGAAATGCCTGCGGTGCAATCGCTTCCTGCAATGTTGACTTTCGCCGACGTCCATCATGCGCGCGTTTTCCGTTTCGTTTGCCGCGCGCGTCATCGCGTTGTCGGTCATCACACCGCGCGCGCTCTCACGCCGGTGCGTCAATACTTCCTTAAGCTGGAAGCTGTTTTTTTCGGCGTGTTGGTGTATTCGGGATGTAGTGCATCTCGATTCCCGAGTGCACGCAGCGATTAAGCCATCTCACTACATCAGGAGGGCACTATGGCTAAGAAAGCCAAGAAGGCAAAGAAGGCGAAGAGCGCAGTGAAGAAGACTGCGAAGAAGACCCGCAAGGTCGCCAAGAAGAAGAAGTAAGTCTCGCTTGACGCAACAGCCGGCGGCTTGACGCCGGCACGTCATTAGAGCGCGCAACGACAGTTTGCTCCCGCAGATTTCGATGTGACGGCTCTAATCGACGAAAGAGGGTGTCGGCGAGACATCAGGTCAACGTCGGGACCGTATTTCGATGAGAAACCGGTCCGGCAGAAGAAACAAGTTTCTTCGTTCGGTGCGGATCCCTTGCGTCCGCAATTTCACCTTAGGCCCCTGGCCTCTTGTGAAATCTGGTCCTGACGTGTTCGCCGACGCCCTCGCTCCAATCGCCGAGGCCGCGTCCGGCGTTTTGGGTTCCCGACACCCAGCAACCATCCCCCGGCATCGTGATTTCATGCGCGCAGCGCCGTCGCGGCGTTTCTCCGCAATGGTTATCGTTCTGCGAAATCGGAAGGTAAACCGTCTTTCACGATTGCACGGCAAGCCCGGCAAAATAAGGGATTGCGGAATTTCGCAGCCGCTTGCGCCACTCTCGCGTTTACACCCCGTTCATCGCGAACCTTAAACTGCCCTTCAAATTTGATCGGTCATGATCGCCTCAACAAGCCGGCAAACGGCGTGGGGTCATAAGGGGCGTAACAAGTGGGCAGGGGCCGCACTCGCAGGAAGCAGGGCGGCGAACAACAAAAAGGAGACGGGGATGTTTCAGGGGTATATCGATCTGGATAGCGCAATGCCGGTGGCGACCGCTATCCCTGACGTGCTGTTCGAGCGCGGTTTGTATTGGGCGAGCGGGCGCTCCGGCGTCGTCAATCTTGTCGCCGCGCACAAATGGTTCAACCTGGCGGCGTTGAAGGGCCGCACGGACGCGATCGCGATGCGACGCGAGGTTGCCGAGATGATGTCGGAGGCCGAGATCGCCGCAGCCCAGCGCGACGCCCGCACCTGGATGACGGCGCACTGAGCGCACTCTGATCCGTACATCGGTCCGATTGCAAGATGCGAGCGGCTTACGGCAATCGTCTGGTCAAACCCACGTCGCAAATGATAGCGTAGCTTCGCTCGTTCGAACTAGAGTGGGGCTGGTAGACGTGGTGTCCGAGCCAGAACATCCGATGACGCTGACGTTTCGCTGCCCCAGGGAATTGGAGGGAATACTGCCGCCGCCGATCCCGGCGGCATCCGGCTTGCCCGCCTGGTTCAAGGCGATGCCGCAACAGACGTTCAACGCCATCCTTTCGCGGGAACACGACACCGTGAAGCGCTGTCCGCCATTCGTCGACGCCATGACATCAGGCTTTTTGATTCCACTGATCTGTGATGTGAGGGTCGAGAACGGCGAGTTCACCTGGGACTACGAGCTGCCGCCGGGCGGAGAATCCGGCTTTGTGCGCTCGCCGATCGGGCTCCACGACGCCAGCCAGGTCACGGGTACGCCATTGTTCGATGCCGACCGGTTCCTGATCAAATTCCATAATCTCTGGACGATCGAGGCGCCGGACGGCTACTCGCTATTGTTCACGCATCCGGTCAATCGTTTCGACCTGCCTTTCAGCACGTTGACCGGTTTGGTCGATTGTGACCACTACCACGACGCCTGGATTCATTTCCCGGCGCGCTGGCACGATGCGAATTTCAACGGCGTGCTGCCGAAGGGCACGCCGGTCGCGCAGTGTATTCCGGTCAAGCGGGAAAACTGGGTGGTGCGCACCGCTGTCTTCACCGACGAGGAGACGCAGCGGGCGCACGATGTTACCAATGCGATTTTTCGCGAGAAGGGCGTCTATCGCCGGCAGTTCCGGTCTTAGTTCTTTTCGACGTGCAGGAATTTCGCGGCGGCGCTCGGCCGCAGGAAGAAACGGCCGTGCGGGGCGGCGGCGAGCGCCACGATCGCCGGTCCGGCCAGTTGCGCCGAGCCGTGCGTCGCCGCACGCAGCGTCGTTTCTGCCGCGTCGCGCTCACCCATTTCCAGGAGGCATTTGCCGAGGCTGATCCGTGTCGCGGCATCGTCCGGCTGAAGCGCCAGTGCGCGCCGATAGAGATCGGCGGCGGCGGCATATTCGCCATCGAGCGCCATCACCTTGGCCAGCGCGAGCAGAACATCATGTCGCGTCGGCGCCGCCGCCAGCACCTGCGAAAACAAGGCGCGCGCTTTGGCGCGGTCATTACGGTTGGCATGAAGATGCCCAAGCGCCACGCGCAGATCGAGGACGTCAGGCGTAAGCGCCAGTCCGCTTTCGAGCACTGCAATGCCCTCGTCAAAGCGTCCCAGTTTACGCAGTTGGCCGCCGAGTTCGATGAACGCCGGCGGGAACGGTGGCCGCCGTGCCGTCGTGTGACGCAGTTGTTTCAACGCCTCATCGCTCCGCCCGGCAGCGGCTAGCGCGGCGCCAAGCAGGGTTTCGATCGCCGGCTCGTTGCCGCGCCGCGCCGCCTTCTGCAAGGGATCGATCGCTTCGTCGGCACGGTTCTGCATCACAAGCGCACGTCCGAGAACGTCTGCTGCGACAATATTACCTCGGTTCGACTTCAACACATCCAACGCGAGGCGCTCTGCCTCACTGAAGCGCTGCATCCGCAACGCGAGGATCGCTCTTTCAAGCGCTGGATTGCTCGGGCTGGGCCGTTCGGCAAATGGAGGCGGGCGCTTCGACATTGGTCTCGACGACAGGTTGAGCTGGTAAGCTCAATGGTTATCACGAAATGGGGCGTTGGAGGTGAGGGTGGCCACGACCGATGATGATGAGAACTATCTCTACGCCATAGCCCTTTGATACGCCGCCACCGAAGACTTTTTGCAATTCGATCAGCCTTTGGCTTTCGTCCAATCCTCGGTTCTCAGGGGTTTCGGAACTCGCGAGAATGCCTTGTCGCGCGTCACGAGGCTGGCGCCAGCGCCTCAAAGGGATCGATCCTGCGGTTGCTGGTTCCGGTCGGCCCGTTCCAAAAAGTCACTGGATACGTCGCCCTCGCCGTATAGTTCGAACAAGCCATCCCATGAATCGGGCTTGCGCGAGAGGATGACGTCGCCGGTCTTGGAATCGCGACGGACGAACACCTCCCGTCCCTCGAAATTCCGCGGGCAGCCTGACGGCCTGGCTGCGGCCCGTGGTGAAGAGCTTGGCGGTTTTCACTCCCATAGCCTCCTCCTTTTGCTCCGATAGCTATCATGTGTAGATATCTATCAAGGTATCTACCCGTAGCCAGCACGCACCCTTGCGCCCCTTTGCATTTTCCGGTAACATTTCCGGAAATAAGGAGCTTGCGACAATGG